>ERZ1023848.54-NODE-54-length-52422-cov-17.387973_pt1 | contig 52422 bp, 40 predicted proteins | sample MGYA00380385_ERZ1023848 | MGnify/ENA primary metagenome ERZ1023848 (study PRJEB33179, sample SAMN07449069) | human gut metagenome | biome: Human-gut; feature: Human associated habitat; material: Faeces | host: Homo sapiens | place: India:Kasaragod | collected...
GTAGCTATACGACACTATTAGGTATCGATTCTATGATTTATGCGTTGAAACAGGCACAAACATTACGATGAAATCTGTTTTGTAGGTTTAATTATTGAACAGAATAACTTATATTCTGCCCGCTGACTATGCCGTATGTGCAATGCACGGCACGTCGCTTTGCATGAAAAAGGGCACACCATCCAGACGCTGTAAACGCCTGAAGGGTGTGCCCTCTATTTGTCGTTATTGGCTTAGTTCAGGAAGTCCTTGAGCTTCTTGCTGCGGCTGGGGTGACGGAGCTTGCGCAGCGCCTTGGCTTCGATCTGGCGGATGCGCTCGCGCGTGACGTTGAACTCCTTGCCGACCTCTTCGAGCGTGCGGGGACGGCCGTCCTCGATGCCGAAGCGCAGCTTCAAGACTTTCTCCTCACGCGGGGTGAGGGTGGAGAGCACGTCGACGAGCTGCTCCTGCAGCAGCGTGAACGACGCGGCCTCGCTCGGCTCGCTCGCACCCTCGTCGGGGATGAAGTCGCCAAGGTGGCTGTCTTCCTCTTCGCCGATCGGCGTTTCGAGGGAGACGGGCTCCTGCGCGATCTTCAGGATCTCGCGCACCTTGTCGACGGGCATGTCCATCTCGGCGGCGATCTCTTCGGGAGAGGGGTCGTGGCCGAGCTCCTGCAAGAGCTGACGGGACACGCGGATGACCTTGTTGATGGTCTCGACCATATGAACGGGGATACGGATGGTGCGCGCCTGGTCAGCAATGGCGCGAGTGATGGCCTGACGGATCCACCACGTCGCGTAGGTCGAGAACTTGTAGCCCTTGGTGTAGTCGAACTTTTCGACGGCCTTGATGAGGCCGAGGTTGCCCTCCTGAATGAGGTCGAGGAACAGCATGCCGCGGCCCACGTAGCGCTTAGCGATGGACACGACGAGACGCAGGTTTGCCTCGGCCAGGCGCTGCTTGGAGCGCTCTCCCTTCTTGACGGCAGATTTGAGTGCCTTCATTTCCTCTTCGCTCAGCTCCGTGCCGTTCTTTTCAGCCTCTTCGAGCTTCTGCTTGGCCTCCACGCCCGCGGACATCGCGGTCGCGAGCGAAATTTCCTCGTCCGCCGACAGCAGCGACACCTTACCGATCTCCTTGAGGTACATGCGCACGGGGTCGTCAGTCGAGAAGCTGTCGACCAGCTCGTTCGGGTCGACGAGCTCTTCCTCTTCGATCTCGGCGATCTCCTCCATCGGCGGCTCCACATCGTCGATGCTACTGTCGATGGCCTCGGCGGTGCCGATGTCGATGCCGAGCGTTTCGAGCGAGTCGTAGATCTGGTCGAGCTGCTCGCTCTCAAGGTTCATCTCGTCGATGGTCTCCATCAGGTCGCTGGAGCTGAGCTTGCCCTTGGCCTTGCCCTTGGCAAAGATATCCATGAGCTTTTCGCTGCCCTGCAGCAGCGCCGCCGCGGGCAGGGAGGCGACCAGCTTTTCATCCAGCGGGGGATACTTCTCCGCGGGCTTTTCCGCCTGCGCGGTATCCTCGTTCGCTTTCTTGGCCGCTGCGGCCTTTTTCGCTTTCTTCGGCAGATTGATCTCCTCAAAATCCGCCTCGGCGAGCAGCGCGTTGGCCTGTTCCTCCAGCTCTCTGCTGGTCAGCTGTTTTTCTTCCATGTTTGCTTTCCTCCGTTACCCTTATATTTATTCTTTTCCATCGCGGCCATCAGGGGATCTTCATTGACGGCCGCGCGCTTGTGTGCTTCGTCTAAAATGATATTGCAGTAGTCCTTCAGCGCCTGTGCACCGTTTTTGAGCGATTCCGGCTTTTGCAGGATACCAATCAAGTGGCTGATCTCCTCCGACGTGAAAAATTCCGCCAGCGCTGGGATGTTCACCTGCCCGCTCTCGCGCAGCTGCGCGCGCAGCGCCGTGAAGAACCGGCCCAGGAGGGGGGAGGAGAAGTCCTCTTCCCGGATCGGCGGATTCTCGCCAAAGAGGGAATCGTCCAGCGTCAAAAGCCGCAGCACGCCTTCTTCGGCGAGCGCCGAGCGAAGGTCTGTGTAGCGGATCGACCGCTCGCGCGGCTGGGCGGACGCCGCGGGATTCAGGTCCCGCCGCTCCTGCTCGCGCCTTTCCTTGTAGCGGGCGCGTTTTCGCGCGCGCTCGACCTCGAGCTTCATCGCGTCGGGCGTGATGCCTGCGGCCTCGGACGCGCGCACGGTGTAAATTTCGCGCTCAACCGCGTTCGGCACTGTGGAGAGCAATCCTGCTGCCGCTTCGGCAAAGCCGATACGTCCCTCGTCGCTTTTGAGGTCGAACTTTGACTTGAGCTGCGCCATGCGGAAGTCCATCCCGCTCTCGCTGCCGGAAAGCAGATGCTCAAAGGCGTCCTTACCCTGGAACTTGATGAAGTCGTCCGCGTCCTGTTTGATGTACTCTCCGTCGACGAGCCGCTTGGGGAGCTCGAGCACCTTGACCTGAAAGTCGGTGTTATTGAGAAGCGTCAGCGCCTTCTGCGTCGCGACCTTGCCCGCGTCGTCGTTGTCGTAGCAGAGCACGATCTCCTTCGTGTAGCGACTGAGTAATTGCAGCTGCTCCGTCGTCAGCGCTGTGCCCATCGAGGCGCAAGCATTGTCGAATCCCGCCTGATGCAGCATCACGACGTCGATGTTGCCCTCGACCAAAATAATGTTGCTGCGCTTGCTCTTTTTGGCCAGGTTCAGCCCGTATAAAACGCGCCGCTTGCTGTAAACGATGGTCTCGGGCGTGTTCATATACTTCGCGCCCGGATCGTCCTTGCTGATGATGCGCCCGCCAAAGCCCAGCACATCGCCGCGCACGTCGATGATGGGGAAGATGAGGCGCTTGCGGAATTTGTCGTACAGCCCGCCGTTCTTGCCGCGGATGGCAAGACCCGAGGCAAGCAGCTCGCCGTCGCCATAGCCCTTTTTCCGCATCGCGGTCAGTAAGCCGTCCCACTCGTCCGCCGATGCGCCGAGGCCGAAATTCGTTGCATTGCGCCGCGTGATCTTGCGGTTTTTCATATACTCGAGCACCGGCGCACCCTTGGGCGAGTAGAGCTGATCGTAGTAAAAGCGCGCCGCGTCGCGGTTGAGCGACAGGATGCGCGAACGCAGCCGGCTCTCGTCGCTGTGCTCTTCTTCCGGCACGGGCATGTTCACGCGCCGCGCGAGAAAGCGCACCGCATCGGGGAAGGAAAGGTTCTCCTCCTCCATGATGAAGTTGATGACGCCGCCGCCTTTTTTGCAGCCGAAGCAGTAGCACAGCTGCTTGTCCGGCAGCACGTGGAACGAAGGCGTCTTTTCGCTGTGAAAGGGGCAGCAGCCCCACAGGCTCCCGCCGCGCGGCTGGAGCGAGACATAATTGCTGACAACGTCGACAATGTCGTTGCGGGCGATGAGCTCGTCCAAAAACTGACGGTCAAAGGCCATGGCGTCCTCCTTTCTCACTTCTGCGCACGGAACTATTTGTTGTCAATGGATATATACGCCGAAAATAGTTACTTTCCTCTTTTTTGACGGAAAAATTCCAAAAAAATTTTTCTGCGCGGAGAAAATTTGACAGACCGTGCCATTTCTCCTATAATTTCCGCAGGAATCGCTGCGCAAAGGGGGCGGAACATCGTGAATATCCGGTTGTATGCGGTAAAATTAGATCGACCGCTCTCAGAAGCGGAACGGTCCACGCTCGCGCGTTTTCTGCCACCTGAGCGGCAAGACCGCATCAAAACATCGGAACGCCTCTGCGCCTGCGCGCTGCTCTGCCGTGCACTGCATGAACTTTACGGCTTGGAGGACTTACCGCAGCTTTCCTACGGCGAGCACGGCAAGCCGTACTTTGCTTCGCATCCGGACGTTCATTTCAGCCTGAGCCACACGCGCTGCGCTGCGCTGCTGGCTGTTCACAACGAGCCAATCGGCGCGGATATCGAGTGTCTTCGCCCTGTGAGCGGCGCGATGCGCACGCGCTTTCATGCGGCAAATGACGCCGATTTCTGGCGCCTCTGGGTGCAGCGGGAGAGCCGCTGCAAGCGCGCGGGGATCAGCGCCGTCGCATTGCGGGACAGGGAAGTGCCGAGCTTCCCGAATGAGCGCGTTTTCGCGCTCGAACCGTTCCCCGACTACACCGCCGGCGTCTGTACCTGCTCTGACGCGGACGTTGACAAGCCGATATACCTTACAGTAAAAGAGCTCATATAAAAGGTTCCGAAGAAGTCTCTTCGGAACCTTTTTTGCTTGATTTTTCCTCTTACAGCTCCACGACGATGGGCTCGTGGTGCACTTTCGGCAGCAGCATATTTTTGACGTCGCTCGTTTTGAGCTTGATGGTCGAGGTGCAGAGGCACGGGTGGCAGGAGAAATACTCCGCCTCATAGGTCTCCTTGTCGATGAGCAGCTGCACGAGGTTTTCATCATCGTTCATCAATCCGAGGATCGTCGCTGAACCCGGCGTGCAGTGCAGCAAGTCCCAAAGCTGCTCTTCCGGCGCGAACGACAGGCGGGCCGAGCCGATCTGATGGCTCAAGTCCTTCGTATGAAACGCCTTGTGCGGCGGCATACATAAAAGGTAGAAATTCGTCTTCTGCCGGTTGCAGAGGAAGAGGTTCTTGCACACGTCCACGCCGAGCACGGCGGATACGTCGTCGCATTTTTCCATCGTGTCGGCCAGCTCGTGGGTCACGCGCTCATAGTCGATGCCGAGGGAATCCAGAAAGTCGAACGCCGCCGCTTCCTGCGCGGGCAGCTCACCCTCGGGGCGGGAATTGTGATAGATCGGGGAGATTTCCATGTTGCTTTATTTCTCTTCTTTCAGCAGTTTTTCGCCGGCCTTGAATATATCGCCCGCGCCGACGGTCAAAATAAGGTCGCCCGGGCAGGCGATGCGCGCGAGCGCGGCAGTCACCTTGTCGAGCGTAGGGCAATAGACAGATCCGGGGATCTCGCGGCTCAGATCCATAGACGAAATGCCGATGTCATTCTGCTCGCGCGCGGCGTAGATCTCTGCCAGCACGACGACGTCGGGTACGCGCAGCTCTTTGACAAAATCGTTAAACAGCGCCTTCGTGCGCGTGTAGGTGTGCGGCTGGAATGCGCAGATGATGCGCTTGTAGGGAAGCGTCTTCGCCATTTCGAGCAGCGCGTGCAGCTCGCCGGGGTGGTGGGCGTAGTCGTCGTAGACGTCCGCGCCGTGGAAGCTTCCCTTGTACTCAAAGCGGCGGCCCGCGCCGGTGAACGTTGCAAGGCCGAGACCGACGGCCTCGCCGCTGACGCCGAGAAGATATGCGGCGCTCGCCGCGGCCAGTGCGTTCATCACGTTGTGCTTGCCGCCCACGCGCAGGGAAACATGAGCGTAGTAACTGCCGCGGATATAGATGTCAAAGCTCGGAAGCCCGTCCGTCCAGACGACGTTTTCCGCGCGGCACTGCGCGGCGGGATCATCGTAGCTGAACCAGAAAATGGGTTGGGAGATGCCCTTGAGCGCATCGCGCGCGCCCTGATCGTCCATATTGGCGACGACGTGTCCGCCAATGGGGACGAGCTCGGCAAAGCGGCGGAACGAATGCTCCACATCCGCTAAGTCCTTGAAGAAATCGAGATGGTCGGCCTCCACGTTCAAAATGACCGCGACGGTGGGGAAGAAGCTCAAAAACGAGTTGCAGTATTCGCAGCTCTCGGCAATGATCGTATCGCCCTTGCCGACGCGATAACCGGAATGAAGCAACTGTAACGTGCCGCCAATCATGACGGTCGGGTCTTTCTGCGCGGCCATGAAGATGTGCGTCGCCATCGAAGTGGTCGTCGTCTTGCCGTGCGTGCCGGAGATGCAGAGGGCGTTTTTGTAGCCCTTCATAATAGCGCCCCAAGCCTGCGCGCGCTCGAAAACGGGGATGCCGCGCGTCACCGCGCCGGAGATCTCGGGATTATCGTCGTGGATGGCGGCGGTGCGGATGACAAAGTCGCACTCGCCAAGGTTGTCCGCCGCATGGCCGATGGCCACGGGGATGCCGAGCGAGCGCAGATGCTCGACGGACGGGCCGTCGTTCATGTCGCTGCCCTGGACCTTGAGGCCCATGCCGTGCAGCACCTCTGCCAGCGGGCTCATCGAAACGCCGCCGATGCCGGCCAGATGCGCGCACTTGCCGGGGACGAGATAGGAGAAAATATCCTTCTGATTAGTCATTGTATCAAATCCTTTCCTTGTGCGAAGCACAGGAGATTTACTTTTTATGGATTTTCTATTATAATATAGCGGCGAACGGAGTGCAATGCTAAAAATTTGATTTTTTGTGAGGGTTCCATGCTCTTTTTACCGAAGGAAGTCGAAACGGTCATCACCACGCTGCAAGGCGCGGGCTATTCGCCGTACCTGGTTGGCGGCTGCGTGCGCGAAATGCTGCGAGGCAAAGCGCCGTCCGACTACGACATGACATCCGACGCCCTGCCGCAGGAGGTGCTGCGCCTCTTCGGCGAGTGGGCGCACCCGACGGGATTACAGCACGGCACGGTGACGGTCGTGAGCGGGGGACTGCCCATTGAGCTCACGACGATGCGCCGCGACGGCGCGTACAGGGATAACCGCCACCCAGATTCCGTCACGTTCGGCACGAGCATTGAAGAGGACCTTGCCCGCCGCGACTTCACGGTCAACGCCATCGCTTTGTCGCCGGACGGCACGCTCGTCGACCCCTACGGCGGGCAGGAAGACCTGAAAGCAGGCGTCCTGCGCTGCGTCGGCGAGCCGAAGCGGCGGTTTGAGGAAGACGCGCTGCGCATTTTACGGCTCGTGCGCTTCTGCTCCGTGCTCGGTTTTTCGGCGGAGAAGGAGACCGCCCGCGCCGCGCATGAGGCGCGCGGCCTACTCGCCCACGTTGCGCATGAGCGCGTGTATGCGGAGATGAACAAGCTCCTGCTCGGTGAGAACGTGGGGGAAACGCTTTTGACCTTTCCCGACATTCTGGGCGTGCCGATCCCGGAGATTTTACCCTGCGTCGGCTTTGACCAGTGCAATTACCACCACTGCTTCGACGTCTGGGGTCACACGGCGCGCGCTGTCGCCGCCGTGCCGCCAAAGCGGGAGCTGAGATGGACGATGCTCTTCCATGACCTCGGTAAGCCCCTGTGCCGGACGTTTGACGAGCAGGGCGTCGGACATTTTTACGGTCACACGGCGATTTCCGCTCAAATGGCGGAGGACGTCATGGCGCGGCTGCACTTTGAAAAGGCGCTGCGTGACAGAATACGCGCGCAGCTCGCCTGTTTCGACGACATGTTCTGCCCCGAGCGGGCGGCCATCCATAAGGAGATGGCGCGTCTCGGCACGGAGACGGTGCAGAATCTTCTCTATACCAAACAGGCGGACAATGCCGCCAAGGCCCCCGCAGGATTAGAGCGTGCGCAGGCGCTGTGGCACGAAGCACAGAAAATCTACGACGAGCTGATCTCAGAGGGCGCGTGCTGCTCGATCCACGAGCTCAAGATCAGCGGGGAAGACCTCGCTGCCCTCGGCTACCACGGGCGTGAGATCGGCGCGGTGCTTGCGCGGCTTTTAGACGAGGTCGCGGCGGAAAAACTCCCCAACAAGCCCGAGGCGCTGCAAGCGCGCGCCGTGCGGCTGTGGCGCAGCGGCTATGCGCGCCATACGATGAAAGAAAACGAGACCCATTGACGGAGGTTAACGATATGGCAAATCTGATGGATTATCTGGACTGGCGCGGGGATCTGACGCTCGAAATTTCGCCGTTCAACGAGGTGGACGCGCTGATTCTGGCAGAGCTGAGCTTTGTCGACTTTGACGGCATCGTGCCGCCTCCCGAGCTCGGGCGCGGCCTGCCGCTGAATGAGGCGGCGGAGGCGTTTTTCGCCCGCCACGGCGGGAAGGACGTCCCCATGGGTGTCCTCGTGCCGGACACGATCTCGAAAATGCTGCGCAAGCTGATGACGAGCCCGCGCTTTCGCAATATGACGCTTAACGGCTACACGGCGCTGCTTGACGATTCCATCGAGCAGCAGTTCGCGGCGCTGACGATCGACCTTGGCAACGGCAGCATCTATATCTCGTTCCGCGGCACGGACGATACGATCGTCGGGTGGAAGGAAGACCTCAACATGGGCTTTTTGGAGGAGATCCCCTCGCAGAAGCAGGCGGTCGAATACGTCGCGCGCGTCGCGCGGCAATACAGCGACAAGACCATCCGTATCGGCGGGCACTCCAAGGGCGGCAACCTCGCCGTTTACAGCGCGGCCAAGAGCAGCGGCGAGATCCAAGAGCGTATCGTCGCCGTCCATAATAACGACGGCCCCGGCTTCGCCTGGGACATCAGCGAGACGCCGGGCCACAAGCGCATCGCAAGCCGCATCCATACCATCCTGCCGCAGACGTCTGTCGTCGGCATGCTGATGGAGCATGAAAAGCGCTATCAGGTCGTGCATTCGACCTATGACGGCCTTTACCAGCATGACGGGTTTTCCTGGCAGGTGCTGGGTACGCAGTTTGTCCACCTCGACGACTTCTCCCGCGAGGGAAAGCTCGTCGATGAAACGCTCTCGTCCTGGGCCGATTCGCTCAACACCCAGCAGCGCGAAGCACTGGCCGACGCGCTGTACAGCGTCTTCACCGCCTCGGGCGCAAAAACGCTCAGCGAGCTCACCGAGGAAAAGCTCAAAAGCGCCGCAGCGATGCTCAAGACCTATAAAAACCTCGACCGCGAGACCCGCCGCATGGTCACCGAGGCGTTCATGCTGTTTTTCAAACTCGGCACGAAGAACTTCGTCCTCGACACGCAGGAGGAAGGAAGCCGCGAGATCGAAAATATTCGAAAAAAGATCTCGGAACAATACCAGAAATTGGTGGAGCGCAAGAAGTAAATACAACATTCCCGCTGCGCGGGGAGCGTGTTTCCCCTGCACTCCGCAGGGCAACGGGACAAAGGGGTCATTCTCTTTCGCAAAAGAGAATGGCCCCTTTGGAACCCCAAGAGAAAGGCTTTGCATTGGCAGATTGGCACTTGAAGAGCTGCGCGGCCTGCGGAATCAGGTGCCTGCCGGGTGTTGTATCTAAACGACTTGGTTTGCTTCTATCTTCGCTGTCGCTTTGCCTGCGATTCGGTAGCCTTACGCAATTTCCGCCTACTTTGGACTTGTACAGATTTGCTATTGCCTGCCGAGGCGGCTTTGCTGGCGCTCGCCGCAGTACGCACTACCAAGACGATATGCATTGTCAGATGATTAGGCTGCAACAAAACAAGATGAGCAGAGCGGCAGCGGATAATAGAAGTAAGTCAAATCGTCTAGTAGTGCTCAACGCGGCAACGCCGCGCGCAGGGAAGTGCAATCGGCAAGCATCGCACCTCTTCGAGCTGCTCGCTTGCAATGAAAATTTTCTCAGGGAGGGTGTAAGGGAGGGGTATCTCTTTTTCAAAAAGAGATACCCCTCCCTTATTATCGAACCCCTGCGCGGCGCAGGGAACAAATGCAGCGCTGTCGCGCTGCCATATTATTTTTTTTACTCTGCGCTCGGCAGCTTCGCTGCGGGCTTCATCAGCAACGCGCAGATGACGATCGCGAGGATCGTGTTCGGCAGCATATACGTGCCGTTGTACAGCACGGAGTAGAACACGGGAGACGTCATGGTCATGCCCATGAATTCCTCGGGCATATACTGCGCGTAGACCGTCACACCGGAGATAAAGTGGATGACAAAGCGGCCGAGGCAGCCGACGAACGCGGCGAGCGGGAGCTTGGAATAGTCGTTGCCCTTCACGCGGAAAAGGCCCGCAAGGCCGACCGCGCCGTAGGCGACGGAATAGTCGAAGATGATGGACACCCAGCTCACGGCGAAGCCCTCGGCGAAGAAATACTTGAGCGTGCCGAACGCGACGCCCGCGAGGATGCCCCAGGGCGCGCCATAGCGCACGGCGAAGAGGATGAGCGGGACCATCACAAGGGTGATCGAGCCGCCGAAGCCGCCAAACGACAGACCGATGGGAATTTTGAGATAGCTCAGCACAAGGGCGAGCGCGATGCAGATGCCGCCCTCAGTCAGGCGGCGGGTGCTGGAATGGGTGGACGTGTTGCTCATAAGGGATTCCTCCTAAAAATATGGTCCCTGTCCGCGCCGCGGCACAAAAAAGCACCGCGGCGTCGACGTCACGGTGCAAAGCTCAGGCAAGATCATCTTTGCATTCCTACGCCGGCATTACCCGGATCAGGTCTGAGGGACAGCGACGGCGATACGCCGCATCACAGCCGACTTGCGCCAGCGCCCCTTGCAGGTATGGCGACATCTTAGTCCAATGTTCAAAATTTGTCAAGGATTTGAGGCAGAAAGCGTGATTCCGAAAATAGAATATCGAAATTTAGAATTTGTGTTGCGTCTTTGTTGTGCCTGTGCTACAATAAAATTAGTTAGGCAACCAAAATAATTGTGATATTTGTGATTTTCTCGTGAACAGGAGATCTGAAATGGCTGCATTCGTTGTCAACGGTACACCGGTCACGGTGGAGAAAAATCAAAAACTCATCCGCTATCTTCGCGACGAGCTGCATCTGACCAGCGTCAAGGACGGGTGCAGTGAGGGCGCGTGCGGCACGTGCCATGTCCTCATCGACGGCAAGCCGACGAAAGCCTGCATCCCTCAGACAGACAAGCTGGAGGGGAAACATATCGTCACGGTCGAGGGCCTTTCCGACTTTGAAAAGGAGGCCTTTACCTACGCTTTCGGCGAGGCCGGAGCCGTGCAGTGCGGCTTCTGCATCCCGGGCATGGTCATCTCGGCCAAGGGGCTCATCGACCAGAATCCAGACCCCACGCGCGAAGAGGCGGCCTTTGCCATCCGCAACAATATCTGCCGCTGCACGGGCTATGTCAAGATCATCGACGGCATCCTGCTTGCGGCGAAGATTTTACGCGAGGGGAAAATTCCCGAAAAGAAGGAAGACTTTCAGGTTGGCTCGCGCGTGCACCGCATTGATGTCGCCGAAAAGGTGCAGGGCTACGGCAAGTACCCCGATGACATCTATGTTGACGGCATGTGCTATGGCGGTGCGGTGCGCAGCCAGTACCCGCGCGCCCGCGTGCTCTATATCCGCACGAAAGAGGCGGAAGCGCTTCCTGGCGTCGTCTGTGTGCTGACGGCAAAGGACATCCCGGGCCAGCAGAACGTCGGCCACATCCAGAAGGACCAGCCGACGCTCATCGGCGAGGGGGAAATCACGCAGTATCTCGGCGACGCAGTGGCGCTTGTCTGTGCGCGCGATCAGGAAACGCTTGAAAAGGCGAAAAAGCTTGTACGTGTCGTTTACGAAGAGCTTCCCGCGGTCTACGGGCCCGAGGAGGCGTCCGCCCCCGGTGCGCCCGAGGTCATCATGGGCAACCGCGGCAATTTGCAGGCGCACCGCCACGTTGTGCGCGGCAATGCAGACGAGGCCATCAAACATTCCAAATACGTCTTACACGAGAAGTTTGAGACTCCGTGGACGGAGCACGCCTTTTTGGAACCCGAGTGCTGCGTGGCGCTCCCGCTTGAAAACGGCGGCGTGAAGCTGCTGACGACCGACCAGAGCGCGCACACCACCCAGCACGAGTGCTCGGCGATGCTCGGCGTCGACTTTGCCCACTGCCAGGTCGAAAATATGCTTGTCGGCGGCGGCTTCGGCGGGAAAGAGGACATGTCCGTGCAGCACCACGCGGCGCTCATCGCATACATCGCGCGCGTGCCGGTCAAGGTGAAGCTCACACGGCAGGAATCGCTGCTCGTCCATCCCAAGCGCCATCCGATGTGGATGGACTTCACGATGGGCTGCGACGAAAACGGCATCATTCAGGGCGTAAAGGCGAGCGTCGTGTCCGACACGGGCGGCTTCGCCTCACTCGGCGGCCCCGTGCTCGAGCGCGCGTGCACGCACGCCGCGGGTCCGTATCACTATGAAAATTTTGAAATCGAGGGCCACGCCTACTATACGAACAATCCGCCCGCGGGCGCGTTCCGCGGCTTCGGCGTGACGCAGACCTGCTTTGCGACTGAAACGCTACTCAACGAGATGGCCGACCTTGTCGGCATCTCCCCGTGGGAAATTCGCTACCGCAACGCCATCCGCCCGGGCGAGGTGCTGCCGAACGGCCAGATCGTCGGCCCCGAAACGGGCCTTGTCGAAACGCTCGAGGCCATCAAGCCCTACTATGACGAAGCGGTCAAAAACGGCGAGCCGGTCGGCCTTGCCTGCGCGATGAAAAACGCGGGCGTCGGCGTCGGTCTTCCCGACTATGGGCGCTGCAAGCTCGTCATCGGCGAGGACGGCAAGGTCCATATCCGCGCGGGCGCATCCTGCATCGGTCAGGGTCTCGGCACGGTGCTGGTGCAGCTCGTCGTGACAAACGCAAAGCTCACGCGCGATCAGGTCGTCTACGACGGCAACAGCACGTTCATAACGCCTGACAGTGGCGATACCTCCGGCTCGCGCCAGACGCTCGTCACCGGCGAGGCCTGCCGCCGCGCATGCCTGCTGCTGCGCGACGCGATGGAGTACCGCTCGCTGAGCGATTTGAAGGGGCAGGAGTTTTACGGCGAATACTACGCCAAGACGAACCCGCTCGGCGCAAATGTGCCGAACCCCGTCAGCCATGTTGCCTATGGCTACGCGACGCAGTTGTGCATTCTCGACAAGGAGACGGGCAAAATTAAAAAGATGGTCGCCGCGCACGATGTCGGCAAGGCCATCAATCCGCTGTCCTGCGAAGGGCAGATCGAGGGCGGCGTCGTGATGAGCATGGGCTACGCCTTGACAGAGCAGTACCCGCTTGACCACGGCAAGCCCACGGCAAAATACGGCACGCTCGGCCTGTTCCGCTCGCATCAGATCCCCGAGATCAAGGCGATCGTCATCGACAAGCCGGGATTAAACCTCGCCAACGGCGCCATCGGCATCGGTGAGATCACGTCCATCCCCACGGCGCCGGCCATCGCGCAGGCGTATTACCGCTACGACGGCGAGCGCCGCCGCAGCCTGCCGCTCGACCATACGCCGTACAAAAAGTAATACAATCAGGAGAGAGCTATGAAACGAGTTCTCATCATCTATACCGGCGGCACCATCGGTATGACGCGCACGGAAAACGGCTACGCGCCGCGCGCGGGCTACTTCCGCGCCGCGCTCGACGCCATCCCTGACCTCCGCGCACCGGAGATGCCGGAGTGGGAATTCTATGAACTCTCGCCGCTGCTGGATTCATCCAACATGACCGTGCGCGAATGGAACTGCATCGCAGAGCTGATCGCGCAGAAATATGACGATTACGACGGCTTCGTCGTCCTGCACGGCACGGACACGATGGCCTACACGGCTTCGGCACTGTCGTTCATGCTCGATGGGCTCAACAAGCCCGTGGTGCTCACGGGCTCGCAGATCCCGCTGTGCGAAATTCGTAGCGACGGGCGCGACAACCTCATCACCGCGCTGCTGATTGCGGGGGAAGGCATCGTGCGTGAGACGTGCCTGTACTTTGGCGGAAGGCTATTGCGCGGCAACCGCGCGACAAAATACTCCGCCGACGGACTCATCGCTTTCGTTTCGCCCAACTATCCGAGCCTTGCCGAGGCGGGCATTTCCATCAAATATAACGAAGCCGCCCTCCTGCCGCGGCAGGAAGACGGGCTCAAGCTCCAGACGCTTGATAATATTCCCATCGGCGTCATCAAGGTATTTCCGGGCATTCAGTTTTCGCTGTTCGAGGCCATTATGACCGAAAAGCTCCGCGGTATCGTCATCGAGACGTTCGGCGCGGGCAACATCCCCGGCGACGGGAACGCGCTGCTGCCCATCATCCGCAAGGCGTTTCAGAACGGCACGGTGCTCACGGTCTGCTCGCAGTGTCCGCAGGGCGCGGTGTCGCTCGGCACCTACGAAACGTCCAGCGCGCTCAAAAAGGCGGGCGCGGTCAGCGGACTCGACATGACGACCGAGGCCGCCGTCGCCAAGCTGTACTATCTCTTCTCCTGCGGCTACGACAAGGAGAAGATCAAGCAGGCAATGGAGGAGGATCTCCGCGGCGAGATCAGCGTTTCTTAAGCGCTTCGAGCGCTTCCTTCGTGTCAACGTCGCAAAGCTCCGTCTCCGGCGCTTCAAAGAGCAGCAGATCATCTAAATGCCTCTTGATGACCGCGCTGCCGCCGACATCGCCCTCAAGCGATAAAAGCTCAGGAAAGAAGCAGGCAGGGAAGAGGCAGGGGTTGCCCCGCACGCCGTTGTGTCCCAATCCGACGATGTTTTTGCTGTGCGCGCGGAAGAATTCAAGCTCCTGCGCGACGGTCTTGCGCTTGAGCATCGGCTGGTCGGCCACCATGAAGCAGAGCGCGTCACAGTCTGACAGCGCTGCCGTGCCGAAGCGGATCGTCTCGCTCTGGCCGCGCTCGGGATGTTCGTTCCGCAGCGTTTCAAAGCCAAAATTTTTGGCGGCCGCTTCCACGTTTTTGTGCTGCGTTACGACCAGCACGCGGGAAAAGCTCTCCCGCGGGATCGCCTCAAGCGCATGCTCGATAAGCGGCTTTCCGTTTACCATCGCGGCGAGCTTGTTCTCGCCAAAGCGCGCGGCATTGCCCGCCGCCATGACCACGCATCCTATTTTCAACGTGTTATCCATCTATTAAATCACCAGTCATTCGTTTCTTTTTCACCAATCGGCAGAAAAAAGCGGACAAAATGGTACATCCACGATCATTTGTATTATATCACGCATGCAGCACTGTACAAGCTGTGCGAAATGTGCTAAAATAATAGCAAAGGAGTTGCAGATTTCGAGCAAAACCGACAAAGCGGCTGCTCGGAACAGGAGGTAGACAGATGAGCAAGGTAGGAAAAAGCGAGATCCGCGTCGATGCGTTCGACAAGGTCACCGGACGCACGAAATACTATGAGGATCGGATGCCGGCCGGTGCGCTCTATGCGCGCATCAAGCATTCCACCATCGCACACGGATTTGTCAAATCAGTCGACAAGTCCGCGGCGGAGGCCATCCCCGGCGTTGTGAAGGTGCTGACCTGCTTCGACGTGCCGGAGCACTGCTTCCCGACGGCGGGCCATCCCTGGTCGATGGACCCGGGGCATCAGGACGTGGCTGACCGCAATCTTTTGAACCGCCATGTGCGCTACTACGGCGACGACGTCGCGGTCGTCATTGCGGAGGATGAGATCTCGGCCATGCAGGGCGTGCGCGCGCTGAAGGTCGAATATGAGGAACTCCCGTTTGTGCTCGACGTGCAGAAGGCCATGGAGCCCGACGCGCCCTGCATCCACGAAAATTTCCCGGGGAATATCCTGAAGCACACCGATATCCGCAAGGGCAATTATCAGCAGGTGATCAAAGAGCCCGGCCTCATCAAAGTCGAGGGCTGGTACAACACCCCCACCGTGCAGCACAGCCACATTGAAAACCACGGCTGCTACGCTTACGAGGAAAATGGCCGCATCGTCGTCGTGTCCTCCACGCAGATCCCGCACATCATCCGCCGCATCGTCGGTCAGGCGCTCGGGCGTCCGTGGGCGGATATCCGCGTCATAAAGCCCTACATCGGCGGAGGCTTTGGCAACAAGCAGGATGCGCTCTATGAGCCGCTGTGCGCGTGGTGCTCTACGCAGGTGCACGGAAAATGCGTGCGCATCGACTGCTCGCGTGAAGAGACATTCGTCAGTAACCGTGTGCGCCACTCGATCCGCTTCCATATCATCACGTGGCTCCATAAGGACGGCTCGATTGCCGCGCGCAAGGTCGAGTGCTTCTCCAATCAGGGCGCGTATGCCTCGCACGGCCATTCAATCGTCGCCAAGGCCATGGGCTCGTTCCCGCAGATCTATCCCTGCGACAATTTCGAGGGCGACGCTTACACCGTGTACACAAACCGCCCCGCCGCGGGCGCGATGCGCGGCTACGGCATGCCGCAGGCGTCGTTCGCGGACGACGCGAACATCGACGAGTGCGCGAAGGCCGTCGGCATGGAGCCGCTCGAATACCGCATGAAGTACATCATGCCCAAGGGCTTCCACGACGGCTTCTCAGGTAACACGAACTACTACGATTCCTTCCGCGAATGTCTGGAAAAGGGGAAGGAGTACATCGAATACGACAAAAAGCGCGAGGAGTATGCCAAGGACATCGGCCCCGTCCGCCGCGGCATCGGCGTGGCGGCCTTCTGGTACAACACGGCGGTGTATCCCATCTCGCTTGAAACGTCCTCGAACCGCATGCTCCTGAATCTCGACGGCACGGTGACGATGCAGTGCGGTGAGACGGAGATCGGGCAGGGCGCGGACACGGCCTATGCGCAGATGACGGCCGAGGCCGTCGGCCTCAAGAGCTATCACGACGTGCGCGTCGTCTCATGTCAGGATACGGACATCACGCCCACAGGCCTCGGCGCTTACGCGAGCCGCCAGACCTACGTCGCGGGCTTCTCCATCCGCCAGACGGCGACGCTCCTGCGGCAGAAAATTCTTCAGTACGCGACAAAGCTCACCCGTCAGGCGGTCGACAATATGGACATCGTCGACGGCAACATCATCCGCAAGGGCGATGGCATGGTGCTCATGTCACTGAAAGACCTTGCGATGACCGCGCAGTACAACGCCGCGGACTCCGAGCACATCACCGCCGAGTCGACCTACACCATCCGCAACAACGCCTATTCGTTTGGCTGCACCTTTGCCGACGTCGAGGTGGATATCCCGATGTGCAAGGTGACGCTCAAGAAGATCATCAACGTCCACGACTGCGGCAAGCTCATCAACCCCGCGCTTGCCGAGGCGCAGGTCCACGGCGGCATGTCCATGGCCATCGGATTTGGCATGAGCGAGCAGCTTTTATTCGACGAGAAGACGGGCCGCCCCCTCAACAATAATCTCCTCGACTACAAGCTCTCGACGTTCATGGACCACCCGCATCTCGAGGCGCAGTTTATCGAAAATCCCGAGCCGACGTCGCCGTTCGGCACGAAGGCGCTCGGCGAACCGCCCGCGTGCTCGGGCGCGCCCGCCATCCGCAACGCCATCTACAACGCCACCGGCGTCGCCATCGACACCGTTCCCATCACCCCGCACGTTCTGTACGCCGAGTTCAGCAAGGCGGGACTCATCCACGACAGCTGGAAGGAGGAGAAGTGAGCCATGTATGATATGAAAGCACTCTATGAGGCGGAAAGCGTCGAAAACGCCGTCGCCCTCCGCTTGGAGCATCCCGAGGCGCAGATCATCGCCGGCGGCAGTGACGTGCTCGTGCAGATGCGCGAGGGCAAGCGCGCCGGGAAGGAGCTCATCTCGATCTACGGCCTCGACGAGCTGCGCGGCGTGAGCATCGACGAGGAGGAGAACATCCGCATCGGCTCGCTCTCGAGCTTTTCCCACATCACGCGCGACCCCATCATCCAGAAGTACATCAATGTTCTCGGCGAGGCGGTCGACATGGTCGGCGGCCCGCAGATCCGAAACATCGGAACCATCGGCGGCAACACCTGCAACGGCGTGACGAGCGCGGACTCCGCCTCCACACTGCATGCGTGGGAGGCCATCGTTGAGCTGACGGGGAAGGACGGCATCCGCCGCCTGCCCATCAAAGACTTTTACATCAAGGCCGGTCAGGTCGACATCCGCGTGGAGGATGGCGAGATCCAGACCGCCATCCTCATCCCAAAGGCGAGCTACGAAAACTGCTATGGCTACTACATCAAGTACGCCATGAGAAACGCGATGGACATCGCGACGCTCGGGTGCAGCGTGAATGTGCGCCTGTCGCCCGACAAGCAGACTATTGAGCGCGCCCGCATCGCCTACGGCGTTGCCGGTCCTGTGCCGATGCGCTGCCCGAGCGCGGAGGCAGCTGCCAAGGATAAACCCTTGACACTTACGACAGCGGAACAGTTCTCACTCGCCGTGCTCAACGATATCCACGCGCGTGACAGCTGGCGCGCCTCCAAGGCGTTCCGCGAACACATCGCGGTCGAAATGGCCAAGCGCTGCCTGATCGAGTCTATCAAACGGGCGGGAGGTGTCATCAAATGAGTCAGTACAAGCTGGTGCGATTCAACTTAAACGGCAAGGACGTTGAGAAAATGGTCGACGTGCGTGCGTCGCTGACCGATATGCTGCGAAACGATTACCATATGACGTCCGTGAAGAAGGGCTGCGAGGTCGGCGAGTGCGGCGCCTGCAACGTCATCATCGACGGCGAGGCATTCAACTCGTGCATCTACCTCGCCGTCTGGGCGGACGGCAAGCACATCCGCACGCTCGAAAGCCTGATGGGGCCCGACGGCGAGCTGAGCGACATCCAGCAGGCGTTCATTGAAGAGACCGCTGTCCAGTGCGGCTTCTGCACGCCGGGCTTCATCATGACTGCGGTCGAGATCTTGGAGACGAACCGCCTCTACACCGATGACGAGCTCAGAAAGCTCCTCTCCGGCCATCTGTGCCGCTGCACGGGCTATGAAAATATTCTGCGCGCGGTGAAAAAGACGATGTATCGCCGCCTCGGCCTGCCGCTTCCGGAATAAGGCCGCGCCTTTACAAAATCGAAACAGGAAAAAATATTGTCTTCTTACGAAATCGGTGCTATAATCCAAATAGCACCGATTTTGTTTCAAGGCGCGAAAAAGGAGGAATCTTTATGGTCATTACGGTTGGCAGACAATACGGCAGCGGCGGACGCGAGATCGGCACGATGCTTGCCAAGCAGCTCGGCATCGCCTATTACGACGACATGCTGCTCAAGGAGGCGGCAGAGGAGAGCGGACTTTGCGAAGAGCTGTTCCGTTCCTTTGACGAACGCCCGAAGAGCTTTCTCTATTCCATCGCGATGGACCCCTATTCCTTCTCGATGAACCATGTGACGCCCAAGGGCTCCATCGAACAGCAGGTGTACCTGGCGACCTACGACACGATCAAAAAGCTCGCCGACAAGGGCCCCTGTGTCCTGATCGGCCGCTGCGCGGACTACGCGCTCAAGGATCGCGACGACGTCATCAATCTCTTCATCACGGCTCCGCTCGAAAACCGCATCAAGCGCGTTGCCGCCCGCAACGGCATCAGCGAGAACGAGGCGAAAGACCGCATCAAGAAGACGGATAAGTCCCGCGCTTCCTACTATAACTACTATTCCGCCAAGGACTGGGGCGATGCCAAGAGCTATGACCTCTGCATCGATTCGAGCCTGCTCGGCATCGATGGCACGGTCGAGCTTTTGAAGGACCTTATCCGCATCAAGGGCATCAAGTAAACGAAAAATCTAAAAAAGCAGCCGTTTCATACGGCTGCTTTTTTCCGCTATTCACGGCGGTTCAACTTGACGAAAAAGGGAAGAGCGAATTTGTGAAAAAAGTTTACGCTTTCCCCCTATGCAAAAGAGCAAAAATACGCTAAAATAGTAGCTGTGAAAATTTGAACTTGTTCCTGAAAGGGGAGATTATGAGCATGGCTCAACTCAAGTATAAGCGCGTGCTGCTCAAGATCAGCGGCGAGGCGCTGGCGGGCGACAAGCACTTCGGCTTCGACTTCGACGTCGTTTCCAAGGTGTGCGACGTCATCAAAAAGTGCACGGACATGGGTGTGCAGATGGGCGTCGTCATCGGCGGCGGCAACTTCTGGCGCGGCGTGAAAAACGGCGAGGGCTACATCGAGCGTACCCGTGCCGACCACATGGGCATGCTGGCCACGGCGATGAACTGCATGGCGGTCGCCGATGTGCTCGAGCAGAAGGGCGTCGACGTGCGCGTGCAGACGGCGCTGGAGATCAAAGAAGTCGCCGAACCCTACATCCGCGCCCGCGCCATCCGGCATTTGGAAAAGGGCCGCGTAGTGCTCTTTGGCTGCGGCATCGGCTCTCCGTTCTTCTCGACCGACACGGCAGCGGTGCTGCGCGCGGCGGAGATCAATGCCGACGTGATCCTGCTCGCCAAGAACATCGACGGCGTTTACAACGCCGACCCCGCCAAGGACGCGAGTGCCGTCAAGTACGATGCCATCTCCTATGAGGATGTGCTGGCCCAGCACCTTGCGGTCATGGACTCCACGGCCACGTCGCTTTCGATGGACAACCACATTCCCGTGCTTGTCTTTGCCCTCAAGGATCCCGAGAACATCATCCGTGCGGTCGAGGGCGAGAAGATCGGCACCATTGTTGGCGAAAACTGAGCGACCCCGCATCTGCGGTTTTACGATAAAAATTTTTGAGGAGGTATCCCCATGAATAAAGAAGATTACAAGGTTTATTCCGACAAAATGAGAAAGAGCATCGACGCGGTGAACGCGGACTTTGCCTCTGTGCGCGCAGGCCGCGCCAACGCCTCTGTGCTCGACCGCATCAGCGTCGACTACTACGGCTCTCCCACGCCCATCCAGCAGATCGCGGCCATCGCTTCTCCCGATCCGCGCCAGCTCGTCATCACCCCGTGGGACGGCACGGCCCTCAAGCCCATCGAGCGCGCCATTCAGGAGTCTGACCTTGGCATCAACCCGCAGAACGACGGCAAGTCCATCCGCCTGAACTTCCCGCAGCTCACGGAGGAGCGCCGTAAGGAGCTCGTCAAGCAGATCCATAAGTATTCCGAGACCGGCAAGGTCGCCATCCGCAACATCCGCCGCGACGCGATGGAGGCCTTCAAGAAGAAGCAGAAGGCCAGCGAGATCACCGAGGACGACCTGAAGGTCGCCGAAAAGGACCTGCAGAAGCTGACCGACGACATGTGCAAAGAGGTCGACGCCCTTCTCGAGAAGAAAGAGAAGGAGCTCATGGCGGTCTGATATGGGGCTCTTTTCCAAAGAGAACAAGGCAGGGCAGGTTGATTTGAACAACCTGCCTTGTCATGTTGCCGTCATTATGGACGGCAACGGCCGCTGGGCGCAAAAGCGCGGCCTCCCGCGCTCGGCCGGTCACAAGGCGGGGGCGGAGACATTTCGAAAGCTCGGCATCTACTGCAAGAACCTGGGCATCGACTATCTGACGGTCTACGCTTTTTCGACCGAAAACTGGAAGCGCCCGAAGGACGAGGTCGACGGCATCATGCACCTACTCGAGCAATATCTGCACGAGTGCATCGACACGATGGAAAAGGACGGCAACCGCCTGCACTTTCTGGGTGATTTAAGCGTCCTGACGCCGGAACTTCGGGAACTCATCGATGAGACGAATGAGATTTCATCCCGCATCGAGGGCTTTCAGGCGAATGTCTGCCTCAACTACGGCGGGCGCGACGAGATTCTGCACGCCGCCCGCGCGTTTGCGCGTGACTGCGCGGCAGGGGAGCAGGACGCGGACAGCCTGACCGAGGAGGGCTTTTCGCGCTACCTCTATTCATGCGGACTTCCCGATCCCGACCTTCTCATCCGCCCGGGCGGGGAGAAGCGCATCAGCAACTACCTTTTGTGGCAGTGCGCGTACAGCGAGTTCTACTTCTGCGACACGCTCTGGCCCGACTTTACCGAGAAAGAATTCGACAAGGCGCTCATCGCGTATCAGCATCGCGAGCGCCGCTTCGGCGGACTGAAACAGGAGAAACAGAAATGAAACAAAGATGGTTGGTGGTGATCGTTGGATTGCCGGCGCTGCTCGCCGTGCTGCTTGCCTGCCCCGCATGGGCGACGATGCTCGTCGTCTGCGGCATCGCGGGCATTGCGGCCTATGAGCTGCTGCACACGGCAGGGGAGAACGTCCCGGCGGATTTCTACTGGGGACTTGTCACATCGGTCGTCATGCAGGAGATATGGCTCTTTTGGGAAAGGGCGAGCGGTGTACACGCTTTCCCGATTTCGACTGTTACGCTCTTCCGCTGGATCCTTGTGATGGGGGCGTTTCTCTCCGCGGTTGTCTATTACGGCAAGGAAAAGCCCTTCACATTCCACGATGTGGCGGTGACCATCGTCGGCGGCATCGTGTTCCCGGCGATGTACAGCTGCATTTTCCTGCTGCGCATGGACGAAAACTATGGCAAGCTCTATGTGCTCGCACCGTTCTGCGTCGCCTTTGTGGGCGATGCGCTGTCGATGTACTTTGGCATGTGGTTCGGCAAGCGCAAGATGGCGCCGCACGTCAGCCCGCACAAGACCTGGGCAGGCGCGATTGGTGGGCCCATCGGCAGCGCGCTTGCGCTGGTGCTGCTCGGCGTTGTCGGCAAGGCATGGCTCGGCTATGCGCCCAATTACCTCATGCTGATCCTCGTGGGCGTGGTGGCCAATATCTTCGGCCAGCTCGGCGACCTCTCGATGTCGCTCGTCAAGCGCGAGGCCGGTATCAAGGACTACAGCCACCTCTTCCTGACGCACGGCGGCATGCTCGACCGCTTTGACTCCACGCTCTTCATCGCGCCGGTCGTGTGGGCTGCGGTCTGTGGAGGCCTATTATGACAAGGAGTATTGCTTTACTCGGTTCTACCGGCTCCATCGGCCGCCAGACGCTTGAGGTGGCGCGCGAGCTGGGGCTTTCCGTCGCTGCGCTGACGGCGAATAAAAGCGTTGAGCTCATCGAGCAGCAGGCGCGGGAATTTTGCCCGCGTCTTGCCGTGCTTTATGACGAGGATGCGGCGCGCGAGCTGCGCGCGCGGCTCTCCGACACAAACACCCAAGTGCTCTCCGGTATGGAGGGCCTTCTGGCCGCCGCCACGGCGGACGACGCTGACACGGTCGTCACCGCCGTGATGGGCATGATCGGTCTCCAGCCGACGCTCGCGGCAATCGAGAAGAAAAAGCGCATCGCGCTTGCCAACAAGGAAACGCTCGTCTGCGCGGGCGAGCTCGTGGTGGACGCGGCGGAAAAATACGGCGCGGAGATCGTCCCCGTCGACAGCGAGCACAGCGCGATCTTCCAGTGCTTGCAGGGCTGCCGTGACCGCGGCGAGATCAAGCGCCTCATTCTGACCTGCTCGGGCGGGCCGTTCTACGGTCTGAGTGCGCAGGAGCTTGCGACTAAGACGAAGGCCGACGCGCTCAAGCACCCGAACTGGACAATGGGTGCGAAGATCACCATCGACTCCGCGACGCTGATGAACAAGGGCCTTGAGATCATCGAGGCCATGCGGCTCTACCGTCTGCCGCTGCGTCAGGTCGACGCGGTCATCCATCGCCAGAGCATCGTGCACTCGCTCGTCGAGTTTCACGACGGGGCGATGCTCGCCCAGCTCGGCACACCGGACATGAAGCTGCCCATCCGCTACGCGATGACGTACCCCAACAGGGCCGTTTCGCCCGCGGAGCCGCTTGACCTTCTCAAGTGCCCGCCGCTGACGTTCGCCGAGCCCGATGAAGAGGTCTTCCGCTGCCTGAAGATTGCCAAGCAGTGCGCCGCCATCGGCAATGTCTACTGCGCGGCGATGAACGGCGCGAACGAAGAGGCTGTCGCGGCATTTCTGTGCGACGAGATCGGCATCTGTGCCATCCCTGACCTCATCGAAGCGGCGCTCGATAAAACCGAGACGGTATATCAACCGCAGCTTTCGGATATTCTGGAAGCAGACCGGCTCGCGCGCGAGGTCGTGCGCGAAAAGCTCAACTGACCAAATTTAGGAGAGACCATGGTTTATATTCTCATTGCGATCCTGATTTTCGGCGTGCTCATCGCCGTGCATGAGTTTGGCCACTTTTTGGCGGCCAAGGCCTGCGGCGTGCGCGTCAATGAATTTTCCATCGGCATGGGCCCGCAGCTGTTCCATAAGACGAAGGGGGACACCGAATACTCCCTGCGGCTCCTGCCCATCGGAGGCTACTGCGCCATGGAGGGCGAGGACGAGGATTCGGACGACGACCGCGCGCTGGGCCGCCAGGTCTGGTGGAAGAAGTTCATCATCTTCGTCGCGGGCGCGTTCATGAACTTCCTGACGGGCCTCATCATCGTCATCTGTCTGTATGCGGGTGCGCAGGCATTCTACACGACGGAGATCGTCGAGCTGAACCCCGATTTCCCGCAGCAGGGAGAGGACGGCCTGATGCCCGGCGACACGATCTACGCCATCAACGGTGAGCGCATTTATTTAAAGAGCGACGTGTCGCTCATCATGGGCCTTGGCGACACGGGCACGATCGACATGACCGTCCTGCGCGACGGCAAAAAGCTCGACCGCACGCTCACGAAGCAAGTCTACACCGACGAAAACGGTAAGGAGTACGAGGCCTACGGCTTCACCTACGGCGGCATCGTCGAGGCGACGCCGCTTCTGCGCCTGCAATACAGCTGGTACCAGACGATGGACTATGTCCGCATCGTGAGACTGAGCCTGCAAATGCTGCTTTCGGGCGCGGCGGGCGTGAACGATCTGAGCGGCCCGGTCGGCATCGTCTCGACCATCACGGAGGTCGGCAAGGAGACCGAGGCTACCGAGGGCTTCGGCGCGGCGCTTGAAAATATTCTCTTTTTCGCCGCGATGTTCGCGGTGAACCTCGCCGTGATGAACCTGCTGCCGCTGCCCGCACTCGACGGCGGACACGTGCTGTTCCTGCTCGTCAACGGCATCGCCGTGGCGCTTTTCAAAAAGGAAATTCCGTCCAAATATCTGAACGTCATCAACGGCATCGGCTTTGCGCTTTTAATGGCGCTGATGCTGTTCGTCACGTTCCACGACATTGTCAAGCTCCTGTGAGGAGGATGATCTTATGAGCAAGCAAATTATCGCAGGCGGCGTCGCTATCGGCGGCGGCGCGCCGGTCACGATCCAGTCGATGTGCAACACGCACACTGAGGATGCCAAGGCCACCATCGCGCAGATCCACGCGCTTGAAGAGGCGGGCTGCGAGATCGTGCGCGTCACGGTGCCGAATATGGAGGCCGCGCACGCGCTGAGTGAAATTAAGGAGAATATCTCCATCCCGCTCGTCGCGGACATTCATTTCGACTACCGCCTCGCCGTCGAAGCGGCGGCGCGCGGCGCGGACAAAATTCGCATCAACCCCGGCAACATCGGGGGAGATGACCGCGTCAAGGCGATCGTAGACGCCTGCCGTGAACACAAGGTTCCCATCCGCATCGGCGTAAACGGCGGCTCGCTTGAAAAGGAGCTGCTCGCAAAATATGGCCGCGTGACGCCCGAGGCGCTCGTCGAGAGCGCGCTCAGACATGTGCGGCTGCTTGAAAAGTTCGATTTTACCGAGATCTGCATCTCGGTCAAGAGCTCTGATGTACCGCTCAACATGGCGGCCTATCGCCTTCTGCACGAAAAGGTCGACTATCCGCTCCACCTCGGCGTGACCGAGGCGGGCACGCCCACGATGGGGCTTTTGAAGTCCGCCATCGGCATCGGCGGCCTTCTGTGCGAGGGAATCGGCGACACGATGCGCGTCTCGCTCACGGCGGACCCCGTGGAAGAGGTCTACGCCGCCAAGCGCATCTTGCAGGCCTGCGGCATCCGCCGCAGCGGTGTGAACCTCGTCTCCTGCCCGACGTGCGGCCGCACGGCGTACGACATGATCCCGATCGCCGAGGAGCTAGAGCGCCGTCTTGCCGACTGCAAGAAGAATATCACGGTCGCCGTGATGGGCTGCGTCGTCAACGGGCCCGGTGAGGCCTCGGCCGCCGATATCGGCGTGGCCGGCGGTAAAGGTGAGGGCATGATTTTCCGAAAAGGAAAAATCCTTTACAAAGTGCCGCAGGAAAAGCTTGTCGACGCTTTGATGGAGGAAATCCAAAAACTCTGACCGAGCGGAAACGATACTGAGATAAGGTTGTGGCTATGGCACAAAAGATTCCTTTTTTTGAATTATTCACCGACTTTTCGCCGGATTTTGACCTGCGCGTCCCGCTCAACGCCGCGATGGTCACGAACATGGTGCTCGAGCCGGAAAAGCGCACGATGACGCTCGACATGACCGTGCGCGCAGAGATGAACGACTCGACGCGCGAAACGGTCGAGCAGCTTCTTGCGCGCAATTACGACTTAAAGCGCGTGGACATCCACGTCAAATCAACGGCGGAGGCCTTTCCCGACATGTTGAAGAACGCTGGCCGTAAGGTGAGCGGCAGCGGCAGTGTCATCATGGGCCGCGAGATTGCAAAGGGGAGAGTGCTCCCCATCAGCGAGCTGACGCCAAAGGCCGGTCACGTCGTCGTTGAGGGCAAGGTCTTCAAGTTCGACTGCCACGAGACGCGCCGCGCCGGCGTCTGGACGATGTTGCTCGAAATGACGGACTACGAAGGCTCGCTCTTCATCCGCCGCAGCATGCCAGAGCGCGAGGCGACGGAGCTTCTCGGCAAGATCAGCGTCGGCATGTGGCTGCGCGTCAGCGGCCGCATGGAGCTCTCCTACGATGGTAAGGATATGCAGCTCAACCCGCAGGACATCATGCAGATCGACCACGCCGAGCGCACGGACACGGCGGAGGAAAAGCGCGTCGAGCTGCACTTACATACCCGTATGTCCAACATGGACGCGCTGACCGATACCGCCGCGGTCGTCAAGCGCGCGATCAAGTGGGGGATGCCCGCCATCGCCATCACGGATCACGGCGTAGCGCAGAGCTTCCCGGACGCCTGGCACACCGGCGAGGGTAAAATAAAACTCCTTTACGGCTGTGAGGGCTATTTTCTCAACAACATCGACGACCGTATCTGTGTGCACGGCCCGCAGGACGGCGATTTTTCGACTGAGATCTGCTGTTTCGACATTGAAACAACGGGTCTGAAGGTCGCGCACGATGCCATCACCGAGATCGGTGCGGTCATTCTGAAAGACGGCGAGATCGTCGACACGTTCCAAACCTTTGTCGACCCCGAGCGCCGGCTTTCGCCTGAGATCATCGGCCTGACCGGCATCACAGACGACATGCTGCGCGGCGCGCCGAAGCTGGAGGACGCGCTGCACGCGTTTTTGGCCTTTGCGGGCGGCCGCCCGCTCGCTGCGCACAATGCGGAGTTTGATATCAGCTTCATCCGCGCAGGCTGCAAAAAGTGCGGCATCCCGTTCGAGCCGACGTATCTCGACTCGCTGATTTTCGCGCAGAATCTCCTGCCCGAGCTCGGCAAGTACAAGCTCGACATCGTGGCCGACCACTTGCAGCTCCCGCAGTTCAACCACCACCGCGCGTCCGACGATGCGGTCCCGGTCGCGCAGATGCTGGCCAAGTTCTTCGTCATGCTCGAAGAGCGCGGCGTCACGCGCCTCCAGCAGATCAACGACGAGATGACGAAGCTCCGCCCGCTCGGCGTCAAGCGCAACCGTTTCCCAAAGCACATCATTCTGATCGCCAAGAACAAGGTGGGCCTCAAGAACCTCTACCAGCTCATCTCGGCGTCGAACCTCAAATACTTTAAGCGCGTGCCGATCATCCCGAAAAGCGAGCTTGTCGCGCATCGCGAGGGCTTGATCATCGGCTCTGCCTGCGAGGCGGGCGAGCTGTTCCGCGCCATCGTCGACCACAAGGACTGGAATGAGCTCAAGCGCATCGCCTCGTTCTACGACTATCTTGAAATTCAGCCGCTCGGCAATAACCGCTTCATGGTGCGCGACGGCACGGTGCGCGACGACGAAGACCTCAAGGACTTCAACCGCACTGTTGTCAAGCTTGGCGAAGAGCTCGGCAAGCCCGTCTGCGCAACGGGCGACGTCCACTTCCTCGACCCCGAAGACGAGGTTTATCGCCATATCCTGCTCGCGTCAAAGAAATTCGCCGACGCGAACGAGCCCGTCCCGCTCTACTTCCGCACGACGGACGAAATGCTCAAGGAATTTGACTACCTCGGCAAGGAGAAAGCCTACGAGGTCGTCGTGACGAACACCCGCGCCATCGCCGAGCAGGTGGAGGATATCGAGCTTTTGCCCAAGGGCAAGCTGTTCCCGCCGCGGCTTGAAAATTCGGAAGAAGACCTTAACCGCATGGTGTGGGGGAAAGCGCACGAGCTTTACGGCGACGATCTGCCGCAGCTGATCGTCGACCGGCTGAACGTCGAGCTCGGCAGCATTCTGGGCAAGTACGACGTCGTCTACATGTCGGCGCAGAAGCTCGTGCAGCGCTCGCTCGAGTGCGGCTACCTCGTCGGCTCGCGAGGGTCGGTCGGCTCGTCGCTCGTCGCGTACATGGCCGGCATCACCGAGGTCAACGCCCTGCCGCCGCACTACCGCTGCCCGAAGTGCCGCAACGTCGAGTTCCACGCGGGCGAGTATGGCTGTGGCGCGGACATGCCCGATAAAATGTGTCCCGTCTGCGGCACGAAGTATGTCAAAGACGGCTTCGACATCCCGTTTGAAACTTTCCTCGGCTACGGCGGCGGCAAGGTGCCGGATATCGACCTCAACTTCTCAGGCGAATATCAGGCGCGCGCCCACGCGCACGCGGTCGAGATGTTCGGCAAGACGCAGGTCTTCCGCGCGGGTACGATCGGTACGCTCGCGGAGAAGACTGCCTACGGCTTCGTCAAAAAATACCTCGAGGAAAACGGCATCGCCGCGGGCAACGCCGAGATCGACCGCCTGACGGCGGGCTGCGTCGGCGTGCGCCGCACGACGGGCCAGCATCCCGGCGGCCTCGTCGTCGTGCCGGACGACATGGATATCGAGGATTTCTGCCCCGTGCAGCACCCCGCGGACGACCCCGACAGCGACACGATCACCACGCATTTCGAATATCACTGCATGGAGGACAACCTCTTAAAGCTCGATATGCTCGGCCACGATGACCCGACGATGATCCGCATGCTCGAAAATCTGACGGGCGTGAACGCCCGCGCTATCCCGCTCGACGACCCCGACACGATGTCGATCTTCATCTCGTCCAAGGTGCTCGGCTATGAGAACGATGAAGTGCTCGGCCCCACGGGCGCCGTCGCGATCCCCGAGTTTAACACGCGCTTCACGCGCCAGATGCTCGTCGACACGCAGCCCAAGGACTTCAACACGCTGCTGCGCCTTTCAGGCTTCTCCCACGGCACGGACGTGTGGCTCGGCAACGCGAAGGATCTGATCGTCAGCGGCACGGCGAGCGTTCTGGAGACCGTCGGCTGCCGTGACGATATCATGCTCTACCTCATCTCTATGGGGCTTGACCCGAAGATGAGCTTTAAGATCATGGAGGCCGTCCGAAAGGGCAAGGTCAAGGGCGGCAAGGCGGGGGACTGGCCGATGTGGGTCGAAGAGATGCGCAAGCACGACGTGCCGGAGTGGTACATCGAGTCGCTTGCGAAGATCGGCTACCTCTTCCCGAAAGCGCACGCGGTCGCATACGTTATGATGGCGTTCCGTATCGCGTGGTTCAAGGTGCACGAGCCGCTCGCGTTCTACGCGACATTCTTCTCCATCCGCGCCAAGGCATTCGACGCCGCCGAGTGCTGCAAGGACGCCGACGCGCTGCGCCGCCGCATCCGCGAGATCGAAAACAACAAGGACGCGACCGCCGTGGAACAGGACTTGATGACGACGCTTGAAGTCTGCTACGAATTCTGCCTGCGCGGCTTCCACTTTGAGCCCATCGATATCTACCGCAGCGATGCGACGAAGTTCGTCGTCACGGAAAACGGCCTGCTGCCGCCGTTCACGTCCGTCCGCGGACTCGGCGAGACCGCAGCGCTCGACACCGTCGAGAAGCGCAAGGGGAAGGACTTTACATCGGTGGAGGAGTTTTCCCTCTGCTGCAACAAGCTGTCGCAGACGCATATCGACCAGATGCGCGCGCTGGGCGCGTTTGCGGGATTGCCTGAAACGAGCCAGTTAACATTGTTTTGACACACTGTGTTGTATTGTTCCCTGCGTACTCGCAGGGGGGCGTTTTTCCCTGCACCGTGCAGGGGACGCGGATAAGGGGGCCATTCTCTCGCGTAAGAGAATGGCCCCCTTAGACCCCCAAGAGAACGCGAGGGGAGCCCCCCTCGACCCCCGACATTGGCAGCTTACAGCTTGAATAACTGCACGCGCTGCGCAATGTAAGTGCAGTGTACATGGCTTCGCCATGAATCTTCTGCGAGTCGTCACCGATTACAACCGCGCCTTACTATCGTGAGGCGCGAGTGACGATTGCTTGGCGGCAGACTGCTTGCGAAATAGCGGCATTGCTTCGCTCGCCGCATTGTGGAGACTGGCGGTAGATGGTGATTACTGCGCACTTCTACAAGATGGGCAGAGCGGCACCCGCAAGGGGTGTGCCGCATCCGTAAGGCAGCAGAGCCGCCAACGGCTGCGCAACAGCGGATGATAGGAGCAGAGGCAAGTCGTATCGCAAAATCATTGGCGGCGAGCATTAGCGATGCCGCCACGCAGGCAGTCGATTCGGCAAGCGTCGCAGCTCTTCGAGCTGCTCGCTTGCAATGGCGGGGTCAAGGGGCAGGGCCCCTTGCGTTCTCTTGGGGGTCTAAGGGGGATATTCTCTCACGTGAGAGAATATCCCCCTTTTTTCACACCCCGCACGGTACGGGAAACCCCTTTACCCTTTAGGGCAAAACGCAAAAATAAAACCTACCTTGCGGCAGGTTCTATTTTTAGGTCTTACAGTCCCAGTTCGACGGCGCGGCGAAGTCTAACCTTGCCGTCGAGCGCTTCGTCGATCGTGTGGATCAGCGCCTCGCGGTCGCGGTTGAGCGTACCGCCGAGGGGGAGGTAGTTCGACGCGTGGTTCGAGCGGAAGATGCTGCCGTCGGAGTCGATGTGCTCCAAAAAGAGGCGTGTTTCACGCATCAGCTCGGGCGGCTCCATCATCTTGAACTCGCCGCTCGCGATCCAGTCGTGCAGCGGCGTGCCCGAGTAGACGCGAAGCGTCAAAAACGCGATATAGTCGGGCTTCATGCGGGAAACGGCCTTCGCCGTGTCGATGGCGTGGGTCTGCCAGTCGCCGTTCGCGCCCGCCATGCCGTTGATGGCCGTGACGGAGGTGGCGATGCCCGCCTGCTTGCAGCGGATGGCGTTTAAGACGATCTCCTCGGCAGTAACGCCCTTGCAGAACTTTTTGAGAAGCTCCTCGTTGCCGCTCTCAAGGCCGATATACACGATGCCGAGGCCGTGCTCGCGCAGCGTACGCAGCTCGTCGTCCGTCTTGCGCATGATGGCCTTGGTCGTTGCGTAAGCCGCAACGCGCTTGCAGGTAGGGAAATGGTCGCAGATATAGTCGAGAACGGTCAGAAGATAGTCCATCGGCAGGATCAGCGCGTCGCCGTCGGCTAAAAAGATCTTCTCGATATAGCGCCCGTAGGCGCGTGCCTCGTCGAGGTCGGAGAGCACCTGCTCAATGGGGTTGATGGAGAACTTTTTGTCCTTGTACATCGTGCAGAACGCACATTTGTTGTGGCTGCACCCGAGCGTGCACTGCACGATGAGGCTGCGCGCCTCGCTGGGGGGACGGTAAACAGCTCCCGAATAATGCATCAGGGTTCCTCCTTACAAAATCAGCCGAGCTTGGCCTGGCACTTGTCCATGAAGCGATCCACGGTGATGATGGCGCGCTGGTGCGTGCCCTCGCCGATGAGGCCGGCGGTGTCGGTCGCGGTGGCCTTGAAGTCGACCATCTTGCCGTTTGCGGAAATGTCTGTGACCTCGACGGTAACGGTGATCTCCATGCCAACGGGCGAGGGGGAGACATGGGAGACCTCGACCTTGGTGCCGACGGTGCTCTTACCCTCGGGCAGCTCCTGCTGGAGATAGGTGAAGGCGGCGTTTTCGACCATCGCGACGAGATACGGCGTGCCAAACACCGGCAGACCGCCGCTGCCGAGCGCGGCAGCGGTCATGTCTTCCGTGACAACTTTCTTGACGGTAAAAGTATCTCCGATTTTCATCTTAAAAAACTCCTTTACGATATTACTTGGCAGCTTTGACCTTGATCCAGAGCTTGCTCAGCTCGCGCATGAGGGTCTGGTTGTCGTGGAACATCTCGTCCTTGTCGTAGCCGCTGCGGGGAAGGTAGGCGGCATTGTCCGCGTAGAGATCCTCAGACGAGGTCATCTCTTCAAACACTTCCGCGTTGGGAGAAGTATAACCCACCGTTTCGGTGTTGTCAAACGCGGCTTCATAGGTGAGCATGTAGTTGATGAACTCGTGGGCGAGCTTGGGATTCTCGGCATTTTGGGGAATGACCATGGCATCGCACCAGATGTTCGTGCCCTGGGAGGGCATATAGAAGCTCATGTCTTCGTTTTCATCAAGCACCACGGCTGCGTCGCCGGAGTAGACAACGGCGATGTCCTTGTAGCCGTTCATCATACCGTCGATGACCTCGTCGGTCACATAAACGGGGGACATCGTGTTGTTCATTTGCAGCAGCCACTCATAGGCGTCGTTGATCTCGTTGGGGTCCTCGGTGTTCATCGAGTAGCCCAGCGCCTTGAACGCCATCATGAACGAGTCGCGCTCGGAATCGTAGATGTAGATGTGACCGGCGTAGTCGGTGTTGCGCAGGACCTCCCAGCCCTCGCTCTCGATGACGGCAGGGTCGACGTTCTCGTGGTTGTAGACGAGACCGACGCTGCCCCAGAAGTAGGGGATGGAGTACGTGTTGTCCGGGTCGTAGCTCATACCGAGCACGGCATCAGACATGTTCTCCATGTTGGGGATCATGCTCTTGTCAAGCGGCTGGAGGAAGTCCTCGTTCATCAGGCGTTCGATCATGTAGTCGGACGGAATGATGACATCGTAGCGGTCGCCGGCCATGAGCTTGGTGTACATCATCTCGTTGGAGTCGAAGTTCTCGACGATGACGCGCACGCCGTACTGCTTTTCAAAGTCGGAGATGACGTTCTCGCCGAGGTACTCGCCGGGGAGATAGAGCTTCAAAACGTTGCTGCCGTACTTCTCGACAGCCGCGGCGCTCTTGTGCTGCTGGGAAAGTCTCGCGCCCACGGTGCCGCCGACAACGGCCAGCGCCAGCACGGCGGCAACAGCCGCCATGGCCTTGCGGCTCACGGCGCGGGAGGACTTGCCGTCCTTTTCGCGCTTTTCGCGCACGATCGGCACGATGTTCACGACGCCGAGCACCAGCGTAATGAGAAGAATCACAATGGTAGAAAGGGCGTTGATGGACGGGTTCACGCGCTTGGACATCGTGTAGACCAAAATCGAAATGTTGTTGACGCCGTTGCCCGTTGTGAAGTACGAGATGACGAAGTCGTCAAAGCTCATCGTGAACGCAATGAGCGCGCCGGAGACGATACCCGGCTTGATCTGCGGCACAATGACTTTCGTGAGCGCCTGGAACGGCGTTGCGCCAAGGTCCATCGCTGCGTCGATCAGGTTAGGGTCGAGCGAGCGGAGCTTCGGCGTAACGGAGAGCATCACGTAGGGGATACAGAACATGATATGCGCGATGAGCAGCGTGCCGAAGCCTTTTTTGACCGTGAGGACGCTGAAAAACATCAGAAGTGAGATGGCCGTGACGATATCGGGGTTCATCACGGGCAGGTCGTTGATGCGCTCGACCATCTTCTGCACAACCTTGCGGGATTTAGAAAGGCCGATGGCCGTGATCGTGCCGACGACTGTCGCGACGACCGTCGCGATGACGGCGATGATGACCGTGTAGAGCACAGCCTCCATCATTGTCGAATCGGCGAACATCTTTTCATACCAGCGGAGCGAGAAGCCGCCGAACTTCGTCAGCGAGCGGGAATCGTTGAACGAAAAGATAATGATATAGAGGATGGGGAGGTAGAAGAAGAGCATCGTGAGCGTCAGGATGATCTTCGAGCCGACAGAGGTTTTCTTTTTCATGCGCTTCTCACTCCTTTCCCTGCGAGGCGACCTGAACGTCCGCCTTGCGCGTCAGCCACATCGAGATCATGATGATGACCGCCATGATGAGCGAGATGGCCGAGCCGAAGTTCCAGTCGCCAGTGGTGAGGAACTGCGTTTCAATGATGTTGCCGACGAGGACGTACTGTCCGCCGCCGAGAAGCTTCGGAATGAAGAAGCTCGACACCGCGGGCAGGAACACGAGCGTGATGCCGGAGATCACGCCGGGAAGCGAGAGCGGCAGCGTCACGCGCAGGAATGCCTGCACTGGCGTTGCACCGAGGTCGTTGGCGGCTTCCAAAAGGCTCTTGTCCATCTTGGCAAGGGACGTGTGAATCTGCAGGATCATAAAGGGAATGAAGTTATAGACCATGCCGAGGATGACGGCAAAGCTCGTGTGGATCATCGACACGGGGCCGATGCCGAACCACGAAAGGATCGTGTTGAAGATGCCCTCGTCCTGCAAAATGCCCATCCAAGCATAGGTGCGCACCAGCATGTTGACCCAGGTCGGCATGGTGATGAGCAGAATTAAGATCGTGTTGCTGCGGCCGCCGCGCTGCGCGATGACGTAGGCGATGGGGTAGCCGAGCGCAACGCAGATGAGCGTTGTGATGAGCGCGATATAGAGCGAGCGCAGCAACACATCCATAAAGACCTTGTCCGTGACGAAGCGGGCAAAGTTCTCAAAGGTGAACTGGAAAGTCAGCACCGAGTTGCCGGAGGTCGTGAAGGCATAGAGCACGATCAGAAGCATCGGCACCACGATGATCGCGATGATCCACGCGATATACGGGTAAGTCATGGAACGAAAGCGCTTCACCACTGGCCCTCCTTCTTCATCACGTGGATGTCCTCGGGACGGAAGACAAGGCCGACCTGCTCGCCCTCTTCAAAGGCGTGGGTGGTGGAGACCTTGTACTCATAGCCCTCGGTGGAGAAGGTCACATCGTAAACGCCCGGGGTGATGGTCTCGGGGTCGAAGTCGTACTTGACGTCCGTGATCTCGACCTGCTCGCCGTCTTCGAGGGACCACGCCGACGCGCTGGCCCAGGTCTCAAGGTCGGTGTCGAGCGCGATGCTCTCCTGAATGTCCTCGACCTTTTTGAAGAAGTTCATCGCGTAAATTTCTTCCTGATAGACCTTGCTCTCGACGCGGTTCTGCGCTACGACGAGCACCTTGACGGTGATAGACGTATCGTTCGCGGTGGCAAAGGTCACGGTGTAGTTGCCGGTCTCGGGCTTGATGTCGTATTCGACGGTCTTGATGGAGATGGGCTCCTCGGTCTCGGCGTCCCAGGCCTCGGCAGAGGCGAGGGCGACGACCTTGGCGTCGTCGAGCTCTTCGACGTCCTCCACGTCCAGAAGGAAGGCGTTCGCACTGATCTTCTCGCCCTTTTCCTCGTTGTAGACAGGGCGGTCCTGCGAGACCTGCATCTTCACGGTGATGGACGTACCGACGCGCGTTTCGACCACGGTTTCATAGTGCATGCCCTTGAAAAGCTGAGACTTGACCGTGCCCTTGAGCATACCCTCGGCACGCGGGACAATGTCGAGGTGCTCGGGGCGGATGACGACGTCGACCTTTTCGTTCTTATTGTAGCCGCGGGCACGGCAGGCGTACTTCTTGTCCTCGAACATGACGAGGTCGTCCTCAAGCATGACGCCGTCGATGATGTTCGTCTCGCCGATGAACTTGGCGACGAATTCGTTGACGGGGGTGCGGTAGATTTCGGTCGGCGTACCGATCTGCTGAATTTCACCCGCATTCATGACGACGATCTTGTCGGACATCGTCAGCGCCTCTTCCTGATCGTGCGTGACGAAGATGAATGTGATGCCGACCTCCTGCTGGATGTATTTGAGCTCCTGCTGCATCTCCTTGCGGAGCTTTAAGTCGAGCGCGCCGAGCGGCTCGTCGAGCAGCAGCACGCTTGGCTCGTTAACGAGCGCGCGGGCGATGGCGATGCGCTGCTGCTGGCCGCCGGAGAGCTCGGTCACGTTGCGGTGGGCATAGTCCTCAAGGCTAACAAGGCGCAGCATACGCATGACCTTCTGCTCGATGACGTCCTTCGGCTCCTTTTTGAGCGTCAAGCCAAAGGCGATGTTGTCGTACACGTCCATGTGGGGGAAAAGGGCATACTTCTGGAAGACGGTGTTGATCTCGCGCTTGTAGGGCGGGACGCTGACGATGTCCTCACCGTCGAAGAGCACCTTGCCCTCGCTCGGCTGCAAAAAGCCGCCGAGGATGCGCAGCAGTGTCGTCTTGCCGCAGCCAGAGGGGCCGAGCAGCGTGACGAACTCATTTTCGTAAATGTCAAGAGAGACGCCCTTGAGAACGACCTGTCCGTCCTCAAAGCTCTTGACGATGTTCTTGAATTGAATGATCTTTTTCTTTTCTTCGGCCATTTCCGATATCCTCACAATTTTATAGAATAGTAGTTAAAAAAGCGGGGGCGTGCAGACCCAGAGGATGCGCGCGGTGGTCTTGCGTTCATTTTTGAGGTAGTGGAACGTTCTGCCGTGGAGATAGAACGTTTCGCCGCGGCACACGACGCTGCGTTCGCCGTCGCACTCTAAAATGACGCTGCCGTCAAGCACGTAGCCGAACTCCTCGCCGTTGTGCGGCTCGATCTCGAACGATTCGCCGCCGGCGGGAAGTTCCAATAAAATGGGCTCCATCTGGTTTTTCTGCGTGTTGGGAACGATCCAGTTGACGGTGCAGTTCTCGCGCTCGTCGACGAAAAAGTCTTCGGAGCGGAAGACAAACTGGTCGTTTTTATCCTCCTGAAAGAATTCCGAGAGATTGGTGCCGAGAGCCTCGAGGATATCGCTGAGCGAGTCAATCGAGGGGGAGGTGAGGTCGCGCTCTAACTGGGACAAAAACCCCTTTGTGAGCTCGCTTCGGCTGGCAAGCTCCTCCAGAGTCAGTCCCTGTCGCGTTCGCAGCTGCTTGATCTTATTGCCAATGTCCATACACACGCCTCCTCGTTCGATATACTAAACTTTTGGTCAGTTTTTGCTAAACCGAGACTATTATACACAGCGCGTGCAAAATTGCAAGAGTATATTTAACAAAAAGTTCAATATTTTGAACTTTTGAAAAATAAAACAGCGAAGAGCCGATTGCAGCTCTCCGCTTGTGGGATTTAACTAAAATACTTCTTTTGAAACGGGACCTCATCCACCTGAAACTCGCGTCCGTGCAGATATTCGAGGATGCCCGCGTCGCTGGGAAAGTCGAAGCGCAGGCGGTAGGAGTAGAGCGCCTGATGCGTTTCGCCATATTTGCGGTTCACGCTGCCGACGCCGTACTTGCCGTCGCCGAGCAGGGGATGGCCGAGGTCGGCCATGCTCGCGCGGATCTGATGCGTGCGGCCCGTGAGCAGCTCGACCTCCAGAAGCGACAGCTCGCCGCGCGTCTGGAGCGTTTGGTATAAGGTGATCGCGCTGCGGCCGTCCGGCACGGGGCGGTGGTAAACGCGGACGGTGTTGCTCTTCTCGTCCTTGCGCAGAAAGCACTCGATGCGGCCCTTCGGCGGCTCGACGCGGCCGAGGGCGATACATAAATAGTATTTGGCGATCTCGCGGTCGCGAATCTTGTCGTTCAGGATGCGCAGCGCCTCAGCGTTTTTCGCCGCGATGACGATGCCGCCAGTGTTGCGGTCGATGCGGTTGCAGAGGGCGGGGGTGAAGGCATTCTCCTCGCGTGGCCGCCACTCGCGCTTTTGATAGAGGTAGGCGAGCATGTGGTTGACGAGCGTATTGACTTTCTCGTGCTCGTCGGCGTGGGCAAGCATTCCCGCGGGCTTGTCGAGCAGCATGATGTTCTCGTCCTCGTAGATGATCTTGAGCCGCGGCGTCGTGATCGTGAGGTAGACGTTTTCCTCGCTCGGCGACTCGAAAAACTCATCGTTGATGTAGCACTGTAAAATATCGCCCGCGACGAGCTTCTGGTCGCGCTGGGCGCGCGCGCCGTTGACCTTGATGCGCTTTAGGCGGATGTACTTCTGCGCGAGCGACGCGGGGAGCAGGGGGATGGCCTTGCCGAGAAAGCGGTCAAGCCGCTGATTTTCGTCATTTTTTCCGATGTGAAACTCCCGCATGGGCGGCACCTCCGCTTGCGCAGCGCGCGATTTTCTGCTATTGTACGATAGCGGGCAAAAAAAGTAAAGAAATCATGTCAAAATTTTTGCCGCAACCGTGAAAAAAGTATTTGACAATCGAGAAAACGTCCTCTATAATATCACTCGTGTCATTGCGAGGTGTAGCATGGTTTTAGATGTAAAACGTATCATTAACACCCCCGGAGGCAGAATTCCCTTTGACTTTACAGAGGACTTTTCTGATGTGGACTTCGGCGGCGTGTGTCCTGCGGTTCGGCCGGTCTCAGTGGTAGGGCAGGCAGAGAACATTGCGGGGATGCTGCGGTTGCAGTTTGACCTGACTACAACGCTTTCCGCCGTGTGCGATCGCTGCGGAGCGCCGTTTGATCTTCCGTACAAGGTCCCGTTCGAGTGTCTGCTCGCTGAGGAGCTGGAGGAAGACGACAACGACGATATCCTGCTGCTGGACAACGGAACCGTTGATCTCAGCGAGCTGGCGCGGGAGACGTTCATCCTCAATATGCCAAGCAAGACCCTTTGCCGCGAGGATTGCAGGGGCTTGTGTTCCGGCTGCGGCGTCAACCTCAACTATGAGAAGTGCCGCTGCAAAAAGGAAGTCGACCCCAGGTTAGCAGCCCTCGCAAAGATTTTGGAACAATAAATTCGCTGTTCATTCAGCTTAACTTTAAGGAGGTGTCAACATGGCAGTCCCCAAGGGGAAAGTATCCCGTCAGAGACGTGATAAGAGACGTTCTTCTCACTGGAAGCTCACCGCTCCCGCGCTTGTCACGTGCCCGAAGTGCGGCGCTCTGCACCAGCCTCACAGAATGTGCCCGGAATGCGGTACCTACAACGGCCGTCAGGTCAAGGTCATCGAGTCCAAGGTCGCAGCCGAATAATTGATTCGGAACGAAAATCGTTAAGAAAAGCTGAGTGGAACTCCACTCAGCTTTTTCTTATGCCGCAAGAGAAGGTTAGCCTTGCGTAACCTCGATAATTCGGTTATACTGTATTTGTAATATTTTGCTTTGCGATAAAGAGCGGTGCGATCGCGCGCCGCTTTGGAATAAAGGAGGCAGAGAGATGAAACCTTTGGTTGCGATCGTTGGACGGCCGAATGTCGGCAAGTCCATGCTGTTTAATAAGCTCATCGGCCAGCGGCTCTCCATCGTCGAGGATACGCCGGGCGTCACGCGCGACCGCATCTACGGCGAGAGCGAGTGGTGCGGCCGCAAATTCCGTCTGGTGGACACCGGCGGTATCGAACCGCGCACGGACGATCAGATCTTGTCGTTCATGCGCGAACAGGCGGAGATCGCCATTCAGCACGCGGACGTCATCATTTTCCTGACGGATGTGAAGACCGGCCTGACGGCTTCCGATCAGGAGGTCGCGAATATGCTGCTGCGATCCCGCAAGCCCATCGTGCTGGCGGTCAACAAGATGGACTCGACCGGACGGGTCGACCCTGATTTTTATGAGTTCTACAATTTAGGCCTCGGCGATCCCATCGCCGTTTCCGCCGTGCACGGCCACGGCACGGGCGACCTGCTCGACGCGTGCTTACAGTATTTCCCGCCCGAGGATGACGAGGAAGAGGATGAGGACGTCATCAAGGTCGCCATCATCGGAAAACCCAACGTCGGCAAGTCATCGCTGACGAACCGCATTCTCGGCACCGAGCGCATGATCGTCAGCAATGTTGCGGGCACGACGCGCGACGCCATCGACTCGTACTTTGAAAACGAGCAGGGCAAGTATGTCTTCATCGACACCGCCGGCATGCGCAAAAAGTCGAAGGTCGACGACGTGATCGAGCGCTACAGCGTGCTGCGCGCCACGATGGCCATCGACCGTGCGGACGTGTGCCTCATCATGATCGACGCGCAGGAGGGCGTGACCGAGCAGGATACGAAGGTCGCGGGCCTCGCGCACGAGGCAGGCAAGGCCTGCATCATCGTCGTGAACAAGTGGGATCTTGTCGAAAAGGACGGCAAGACCATGGACAAAATGCGCGACGACATCCGCCGCGACCTCTCCTACATGACCTATGCGCCGATCCTCTTCATCTCGGCGGCGACGGGCCAGCGCGTGCCGCGCCTTTTTGAGATGATCAACTACGTGCACAACCAGTCCTGCATGCGCATTTCGACCGGCATGCTCAACAACATTCTGGCCGACGCGCAGACGCGCGTGCAGCCGCCGACGGACCGTGGCCGCAGACTGAAGATCTATTACATGACGCAGGTCGGCGTCTGCCCGCCGCACTTTGTCGTGTTCTGCAACGAGCGCAAGCTCTTCCATTTCTCCTATCAGCGCTACCTTGAAAACTGCATCCGCAACGTCTTCGGACTGGAGGGTACGCCAGTCATCATGTCTATTCGCGAGAAGGGGGATAAGGAAGACTGATGAAAGGCATTTATCTTACGGGCATCACGGTTGTCGCGGCATTTGCCTTGCCGGCTCTGGTCGCGGTGCTGTCGTATCTTTTGGGTTGCATCAACGGCGCGATCGCAACGTCGCACATTTTCTACCATGACGACGTGCGCCGCCATGGCAGCGGCAACGCGGGGCTGACGAATTTCTACCGCAACTACGGCGCGAAGTGTGCGCCCATGGTCATCGCGTTCGACATGCTCAAGGCCGTCGGCGCGGTGCTGCTGGGCAATTATTTCCTGGGCTATCTTCTCGGCTGGGGCGCCGCAGGCAAGTATTTCGGCGCACTGTTCTGCGTCATCGGCCATATGTTTCCGGTGTTTTACGGCTTCAAGGGCGGCAAGGGCATTTTGTGCAGCGGCACGCTGCTGCTGCTTCTCGACTGGCGCATCGCGCTCGTCGGCTGGGGCGCGTTCGTCGTGCTGTGGCTCACGACGCGCTATGTGTCGCTCGGCTCGGTCGCCGCGGCGGTCAGCCTGCCGTTTACCACGTATTTCGTGTTCCATAACACGGCCTGCACAGTGCTCGGCACGTGCATTTCGCTTCTTGTGCTGTGGGCGCACCGCAGCAACATCAAAAGACTCTTAAGCGGTACGGAGAGCAAGTTCCATTTCCATGTGAACGCGCCCAAACCGGGGGAGGACGAATGAACATTGTAGTGCTTGGCTCGGGCGGCTGGGGTACCGCCGCCGCGATGCTGTTATCGGACAACGGGCATACCGTCGCGCTCTGGTCGCACGACCCGAAAAAGGCGGAATTGCTGGATAAGACAAGGGAAAATCCTTTACTCAAAGGCGTGCGCATTCCCGAGCGCATCGCCGTCACGAGCGACTTAGCGGTGCTCCAAAATGCGGAGATGGCCGTCTTCGCGTCGCCGTCGTTTGCACTGCGCTCCGTTGCGCATGAGGCTGCGCCGCACCTGAAAAAAGGCACGCTGCTCGTCTCGCTCACGAAGGGCATTGAGCGCGGGACGCATCTGCGCATGAGCGAGATCATCGCACAGGAATGCGGCGAGGGCTATCGTATCGCAGTGCTCTCCGGCCCCTCGCACGCCGAGGAGGTCGCGCGCCGTCTGCCGACGGGCTGTGTGGCGGCGTCCGCCGATCAGGCGAGCGCCGAGGCCGTGCAGCGCGCGTTCATGAACGAGGTCTTCCGCGTCTACACGCACGACGACGTCGTCGGCGTGGAGCTTGCGGGCGCGCTCAAGAACGTCGCGGCGCTGTGCTGCGGCATCAGCGACGGCTGCGGCATGGGCGACAACACCCGTGCGCTGCTCATCACCCGCGCGCTGAGTGAGATCTCGCGCCTGGCCGAGTGCATGGGCGGGCGCAAGGAGACGCTCGCCGGTCTTGCCGGCATGGGCGATCTCATCGTCACGTGTACGTCGATGCACTCACGCAACCATCGCGCGGGCATCCTGATCGGTCAGGGCAAGAGCGCGCAGGAGGCCATGGACGAGGTCGGTGCGGTCGTCGAGGGCTATTATGCCGCGCGCAGCGCGCACGAGCTCGCGCAGCGCTACGGCGTAGAGATGCCGATCTCGACGGCAGTGTACGAGGTCCTCTACGAGGGCAAGAGCGCCGCGCCGCTCATCGGCGTTCTGATGAGCCGCACGCCGAAGAAGGAAAGCGATTGCAGCTGGTTATGATTATTTCAAAAAAGCGGCCCAAGGGCCGCTTTTTTGAGTAAGATTGCAGCCCGCGGCAGCGCACGCGCCGTAGGCGCGTACGTTTGCGGGCTGAGAAGTGTTTTCCGCCACGCGCATGTCGCGGCGGAAAACGATTAAGATTATTTGCGCCGTGCGCGGCGCAAACTCTGCGAGGCTTTTTGCGCCTGCGGGCGCGAAAAAATATATTGAGGGTAACGATGGATATTTTGACGCAAATTGAGAATTACCGGCCTTACAATGAGCAGGAGGAGCGGGATAAGGGATTGATCCTCGACTGTCTGCGCGCGTTTGAGGATGTGTTTACGCGGGAAAATGCACTGGCGCACATGACGGCGTCGGCCTGGGTGGTGAACGAGCGCTTCGACCGCGTGCTGATGGCGTATCACAACCTCTACGATTCGTGGTCGTGGCTCGGCGGACACGCCGACGGGGAAGAGGACCTGCTCGCCGTCGCGCTCAAGGAGGTCCGCGAGGAGAGCGGCGTCAAAAACGTCCGACCGGCAAGCGAGGACATTTTCTCGCTTGAGGTGCTGACTGTCGACGGCCACATGAAGCGCGGGAAGTACGTCTCCTCGCACCTGCATCTGAACGTCACGTATCTTCTCATCGCGGACGACACGAACGTGCTCACGGTCAAGCCCGACGAGAACAGCGGCGTGAAATGGTTCACGCCCGAGGGCGCGGTGGAAGCCAGCAGCGAAAAATGGTTTCGCGAGCATATCTACAATAAACTCAACGAGAAGATGCGGCAGTTTCACGCGGAAAAGAAATAAAAGGAAAAGCCGCCCCAGGGCGGCTTTTTTCGTGCGCATCACAGCGCCTTGCAGTACATTTCTTCGACCGCGCCGAGGGAGGGGCGCTTTTTTCCGCTCGGCGCAAAGCCGAAGGACTCATAAAACCTGATTGCGCTCGTGTTCTTTTCGAGCACCCATAGCACGAGCGTTTCATAGCCTGCTTCCTTCACGTCTGCGAGGAGTCGCTCCATCATCGCTTTTCCGTGGCCCTTGCGCCAGTTTTCCGGGAGCGAGTGGATGCAGATCAGCTCCGCGCAGCCGGCCATGTCTTCGTCCCGCGCCTCGCTCCACCATGCGATGCAGTGCGCTTTGCTGTCCAGCTCCAGAAGGTAGCCATTACCGAACCTCTCATTAAGAAGGTGACGATACATCGCTCTGGCCGGTTCAAGCTCGGTACATTTTGCAAGGATCTCTGCGGGGACGATCTCCCGGAAGGCGGCCTTCCAGCTCTCTGTCTGCACGTAGGCGAGGCGCTCTTCATCGCCGGGACAAACACGTCTGATGCGCTCCATTGATATCCTCCTAAACAAAATGTTTCGTTGGGCTTTGCTCCAGTATAGCAGAACGGAAGAGGAAAGCAAGCGGAAAAGCAAAAAGAAGCACTGCTTTCGCAGTGCTTCTAATCTGTTTGGTCGCTTAGATCGCGCGGGTAACCTTACCGGAACGCAGACAGCGGGTACAAACATAGACATGGCGGGGCGTACCATTGACGATAGCCTTCACGCGCTTGACGTTGGGCTTCCAGGGACGATTGGAACGACGGTGAGAGTGGGAAACTCTGATACCGAACGAAACACCCTTGTCGCAAAACTCGCACTTTGCCATCCGTTGCACCTCCTTGCTGTAATCAAATCAAGGCTTGGTCATTCACAAGCAGTTGATACTATAGCAGATTGCATCACAAAATGCAAGTACTATTTTCAAAAAAGATGAAAAAATCTGTAATTTTTCCGCTCGCGGCGCAAATGCGAAAAAAGCGTGGCGCGGCAGGGCGTTTTCGCTTGTAAAAAAGGGGGGCAGCGATTATAATTAAAATGTATTTTATCACGCGGGCCAAGGCCCGCATGGAGGGAACTATGAATACCAATCGCTCCGTCCGCGTAAAGGACATCGTAGAAAAATTTCAGATGGAGGTCATCAACAAAGGCACGGATTACGACACCGAGATCTTGACCATCACGGACGTCAACCGCCCCGGCCTCCAGTTCATCGGCTTTTTCGATTATTTTGATCCGAGAAGATTGCAGATCATCGGCAAGAGTGAGGTGACGTTCCTGCGCGGCTACTCGGCCGAGGAGCGGCGCAAGCGCTTCGAGGACCTGTTCTGCTATGAGATCCCGGCACTGGTCATCTCGCGCAATTTAGATGTTTTCCCTGAGTGCCTCGAGATGGCGCAAAAGCACGGCCGCACGCTGCTTCGCACGAAGTACACGTCCGTCGAGTTCACCGCCATGACCATCGACTACCTGAATCACGCGCTCGCGCCCGTCATCACACGCCACGGCGTGCTCGTCGACGTGTACGGCGAGGGCGTGCTGATCCTCGGCGACAGCGGCATCGGCAAGAGTGAGACGGCCATCGAGCTCATCAAGCGCGGCCACCGCCTCGTCGCCGACGACGCGGTCGAGATCACGCGCATCGGCTCAACGCTCTCGGGCACGGCGCCTGAGCTCATCCGCAACTACCTTGAGGTGCGCGGCGTTGGCGTCATCGACGTGGAAAAGCTCTTCGGCGTGGGCGCAGTGCAGGATTCGACGCAGATCGACCTTGTTATCCAGTTTGAAAAGTGGGAGGATGACAAATTCTATGACCGTCTGGGTCTCGACGAAAACGACACGACCATCCTTGATGTGCCCGTGCCGCAGATCACCATTCCCGTCAGTGCGGGCCGTAACCTCGCCGCGATCGTGGAGCTGGCAGCGATGAACAACCGCCAGAAGAAGCACGGCTTTAACTCCGCGCGCGAATTCGCCGCGCAGATCGACGGCCACATTGACCGCGTGACCCGCGAAAATGAGCTGAAAAACCAGAATCCGTGAACGGAGGAGCATCTATGTCTTGGGAAACTGCACTTGACCGCCAGATCCATGACTATCTGCCCGACCTCAAATGGGCCGCAGATGAGCCGATGGCAAAGCATACGTCGTTCCGCATCGGGGGGCCGGCCAAACGCATGGCCTTTCCGAAAACGCGCGAGCAGCTCGTTGTGCTGATGGGCTTTTTGCAGGACGCGGGCGTCAAGCCGCTGCTGATTGGCAACGGCACGAACCTGCTCGTCGCCGACAAGGGCCTTGACACTGTGGTCATCGACACGTCCGCCGAGCTTTCTCATATTGAGCTGACGGACGAGGGCGAGATCGCGGCGGACGCAGGCGTGTCGCTCGCGAAGCTCGCGCTGTTCGCATGGAAAAACGGCCTGACGGGGCTGGAATTTGCCCACGGCATCCCCGGCACGCTCGGCGGCGGCGTCGTGATGAACGCAGGCGCCTACGGCGGCGAGCTCAAGGACGTTGTCACCGAAGTGACGGCGCTGTATCCCGACGGCGTGAAGGTTTTAACACCTGCGGAGCTGGATTTTTCTTATCGCCACAGCGTGTTTTCCGCGGGCGAGGGCATCGTCCTCGGCGCGAAGGTCAAGCTCGAATCGGGTGATCCGGACGCCATCAAGGCAAAGATGGACGATCTGATGGCGCGGCGCAAGGCAAGCCAGCCGCTCGAGCTGCCGAGCGCGGGCAGCACGTTCAAGCGCCCGACCGGCTACTACGCGGGCCCGCTGATCGAGGGCTGCGGCCTCAAAGGCTGCCGCGTCGGCGGGGCAGAGGTATCAAGCAAGCACGCGGGCTTCGTCGTGAACGTCGGCGGCGCGACCTGCGCCGATGTGCTCGCCCTCATCGAAAAGGTACAGAAGACCGTTTACGATGCGCACGGCGTGATGCTGGAGCCGGAGGTCAAGATCATCCGGTAAATAGAAAGAGAGACAACGATGGAAATTCTGATCATATCCGGTCTGTCCGGCGCGGGCAAGTCCAGCGCCGCCACCTATCTGGAGGACATGGGCTACTATACGGTGGACAACGTACCGGCGGACATCATTTTGAAATTTGCCGAATTCTGCGCGCAGAGCGACGGCCGCTATGACCGCGTCGCGCTCGTGAGCGACATCCGCTCGGGCAACGGCAACTTTCAGGGGATTTTAGACGCAATGGAGCGGCTCAAGCAGGGCGGCGATATCTGCCGGCTGCTGTTCGTCACGGCGGACCTTGAGACCATCATCAAGCGCTACAAGGAGACGCGCCGCCGCCATCCGCTGATGTCTGACGGCATGACCATCGAGCAGGCGATGCACCGCGAGCAGGAGCTGCTGCGCCCGCTGCGCGAGCACGCCGACTTTGTCATCGACACGACGCTCATGCCCGCAGCCAAGCTCAGAAATGAGCTCTACGGTCTCTTTGGCGACAAGAGCGCGCGCGGCAAGCTGAGCGTGAACGTCGTCTCATTCGGCTTCAAATACGGCATCCCGCTGGAAGCCGACCTGGTATTCGACGTGCGCTTCCTGCCCAATCCCTTTTACGTGCCGGAGCTCAAGCACAAGACTGGCATGGACAGTGAGGTCTATGACTACGTGTTCTCGTTCCCGCAGACGAAGACGTTTATCGACAAACTCGAGGGAATGCTCTCATTTCTGCTTCCGCTCTACGCAGAGGAAGGGAAGAGCACGCTCGTCATCGCCGTCGGCTGCACGGGCGGGCACCACCGCAGCGTGTCCGTCGCGCGCTGCATCGCGTCCTACCTCACGGCCCTGGGCTATCCCGCGTTTGAAAATCACCGCGACATCACGCGCGGCTGAAGCAAGTTTTTGAAACGAAAGAAGGTGGCGGCATGTCGTTCGCCTATGACGTAAAAGCGGAGCTCTGCAAGGTTCCGATCAACCGGAGCTGCTGCGCCGTGGCCGAGGGCTGCGGCGTGCTGCTGTACGCCAGCGCATTCACCGCAAACGAGGTGCGCATCGTCACGGAAAATGACGAATTCGCTGCGCGTCTCCCAAAGCTCTTCCAAAAGGCATTTTCCCTGCGCTTTGACGAACTCCCTGACAAGTCGAAGGACGGCGGCAAGCTCGTCTTCCGCATCACGCAGGAGGACAAGCTCGACACGATCTGGCGCGCGCTCGGCTACGATCGCCGGGCGCATTTTGCGCTGCACCTGAACTTTGCGCTGCTTGAAGAAGAGTGCTGTCGGGCGTCGTTCCTGCGCGGGGCGTTTTTGTCCGGCGGCAGCGTGACCGACCCGCAAAAGCGGTATCACTTAGAGCTTGCGACCTCGCACGTGCAGGCGGGGCGCGAGGTCGAGGCGCTGCTGCGCGACATGGGATTTGAGCCGAAAAATGTCATGCGGCAGAATAACCTCATTACATATTTTAAGAGCAGCACCCATATCGAAGACCTGCTGACGCTCATCGGCGCGCCGGGGCGCGCGCTTGAGATCATGTCGGCCAAAATCGAAAAGGAAATGAGAAACACCGTGAACCGGCGCGTAAACTGCGACGCGGCCAACCTTGACAAAGCAGTGCTGGCCTCACGTGAACAGGTGGAAGCCTTTACACGCTTGACCGAGTCCGGTGCGATCAACGACCTGCCCGTCAAATTGCAGGAGGTCGCTGTCGCGCGGTTACTTCAGCCAGAGCTGACGCTTTCAGAATTGGCGGCGACATTTGACCCGCCGCTGACGAAGTCGTGTTTGAATCACCGCATCCGAAAGCTCATGGAGATCGCAAAAAAAGAAGAGAACGAATAGGAGGGAGCGCGCCATGTCGTTTGCCCATTTACATGTCCATACCGAATACAGCCTGCTCGACGGCGCGTGTCGTATCCGCGACCTCCCCAAGCTCGTCAAGTCGATGGGGCAGACCGCCTGTGCCATCACCGACCACGGCGTGATGTACGGCGCGGTCGACTTTTACCGCGCCTGCAAGGCCGAGGGCATCAAGCCCATCATCGGCTGCGAGGTGTACGTCGCCCCGCGCACACGCTTTGACAAGCAGCACGAATTCGACAGCGAGGCCCGCCATCTCGTGCTGCTGTGCGAGAATGAGGAGGGCTATCGGAATCTTTCCTACCTCGTCTCAATGGCGCACGTTGAGGGCTTTTACATCAAGCCGCGCATCGACCTGGATCTTCTGCGCGAGCACTCCAAGGGTCTCATCGCGCTCTCGGCGTGTCTCGCCGGTGAGATCCCGAGAAGGCTCCGCAATGGCGACTACAACGGTGCCAAGGAATATGCCTTAACACTATCTGAAATCTTTGGCCCCGAGCACTTCTACCTCGAATTGCAGGACCACGGCATCCGCGATCAGGCCATCGTCAACAAGGGCATCCTGCGCCTGCACGAGGAGACGGGTCTCCCGCTCGTCGTGACAAATGACGCGCACTATCTTCGAAAAGAAGATGCCTACGCGCACGATGTTTTGCTCTGCATCCAGACGGGCAAGACCGTGGACGACGAAAACCGCATGCGCTATGAGCCGCAGCGCTTCTATCTTCGTTCGACCGAGGAGATGGCGGCGCTGTTTCCCGACTATCCCGAGGCGATCGAGAACACCGGCAAGATCGCCGAGCGCTGCAATTTAGAGTTTACGTTCGGCAAGTACCATCTGCCGGAATTCAAGGTGCCGGAGGGCTACACCTCGCTCACATACTTCAAAAAGCTCTGCGCCGACGGCTTCGCCCAGCGCTATGGCGAAGGGACGGACAAGCAGCGCGCGCAGCTCGAATACGAGCAGAACATGATCGAGCGCATGGGCTTTGTCGACTACTTTTTGATCGTCTCCGACTTTGTGCGCTACGCCAAGAGCGTCGGTATCCCCGTCGGTCCGGGCCGCGGCAGCGCGGCGGGCAGTATCGTTTCGTACTGCCTGTCGATCACAGACATCGAGCCGATGAAATACGGCCTCTTTTTCGAGCGCTTTCTGAATCCCGAGCGCGTGTCCATGCCTGATATCGACATGGACTTCGGCGATACGCGCCGCGGCGAGGTCGTGGAGTATGTGCGCCGCAAGTACGGCGACGATCACGTGGCGCAGATCGTGACCTTCGGCACGATGGCCGCGCGCGGCGTCATTCGCGATGTGGGACGTGCACTCAATATGAGCTATGCCGACTGCGACGTCATCGCCAAGCTCGTCCCCGCAGGGCCGCACGTCACGCTCGACGACGCGCTGCGCATCTCGCGCGAGCTGCGCGAAAAGTACGAGGGCGACGAGCAGGTGAAAAAGCTCATCGACACGGCACGCGCCCTTGAAGGCATGCCGCGCCACGCCTCGACGCACGCCGCCGGCGTGGTTATCACGAAGCGCCCCGTCGTCGACTATGTCCCGCTCGCGCGCAACGACGACACGATCGTCTGCCAGTACGTGATGACGACGCTCGAAGAGCTCGGCCTGCTCAAAATGGACTTCCTTGGCCTGCGCAACCTCACGATTCTGGATGACGCAGTCAAGACGATCCGTGAAAAGGATAAAAACTTTACTCTTGCCGGTATTCCTGAAAATGACGCCGCGACCTACGAAATGCTGGCCGCGGGGCGGACGTCGGGCGTCTTCCAGCTCGAATCGAGCGGCATGACGGGCGTGTGCGTCAGCCTGAAGCCGCAGAACATCGAAGACATCACGGCTTTGATTGCGCTCTACCGTCCGGGGCCGATGGAGTCCATTCCGAAATTCATTGCCTGCAAACACGACCCGAAAAAGGTCACATACCTCATTCCGCAGCTTGAGCCGATCCTGTCGATCACCTATGGCTGCATCGTGTATCAGGAGCAGGTCATCCAGATCTTCCAGCAGCTCGCGGGCTACTCGCTCGGCCAGGCAGACATGCTGCGCCGCGCGATGAGCAAGAAGAAGGTCAAGGACATCGAGCGCGAGCGCGAGGCGTTTTTGCACGGCGATCCCGCGCGCAATATCTCCGGCTGCGTGGCAAACGGCATTGACGAAAAGGCCGCGCAGGAAATTTACGAGGAAATTTACGCCTTCGCGAACTACGCGTTCAACAAGGCGCACGCCGCGGCCTATGCGGTCGTCGCATATCAGACGGCGTACTTCAAGTGCCACTATACGAAAGAATACATGGCGGCACTGCTCTCGAGCGTGCTCGACTCGTCCGACAAGGTGGGCGAATACTTCAATGAGTGCCGCGAGTGCGGCATCAAGCTCCTGCCGCCTGACGTCAACCATTCCGCCGACCGCTTCACGGTCGAGCCCGAGGGCATTCGCTTCGGCCTCGTCGCCATCAAGAACATCGGCCGCGGGCTCATTTTGCGCATGATGCAGGAGCGTGAGCTCAACGGCCCGTTCGTCGACTTTCAGGATTTCTGCCGCCGCATGGACGGCATGGAGATCAATAAGCGTGCGGTCGAGAACCTGATCCGCGCAGGTGCGTTCGATTCGACGGGCGCGAAGCGCTCGCAGCTCATCGCTGTCTACGAAAAGGTGATGGACGGCATCGCCGAGGGCAACCGCACGAACGTGGAGGGGCAGATCGACTTTTTCGGCATGGGCGCGGAGACCGCGCAGCAGGCCGCGCTCGTCCTGCCCGACATTCCCGAGTTCACGCCGCAGGAGCTCATGGCGATGGAAAAGGCCACGACAGGGCTTTACCTCACCGGCCATCCGATGGACGCCTACCGCTCGCTCGTCCGCTCGTCCGGTGCGGCTGCCATCGGCCGCGTGATGGAGGACTTTGCGCAGGAGGCAGGGCCGACGACGTTCTCCGACGGGCAAAAAATTTCGCTCGCGGGCGTCGTGACCGCGAGCAAGACGAAGATGACAAAGAAAAATACCCTCATGGCCTACGTGACGCTCGAAGACGGCACGGGAGCCATCGAAATGCTCTGCTTCACGCGCGCGCTCGAACAGTACGGCAGCTATTTGCAGGAGGGGCAGGTCATTTACGTCACGGGCACGCTGTCCGTGCGCGATGAAAAGGCGCCGCAGCTCATGTGCGACTTCGCCCGTCCGCTGAATGCCAATTTTTCGACGGGAACGGCAGCGCCTGCGCAGGCGCCGCAGCAGCGGATGGGGCAGACGCTCTATCTGCGCCTGCCGTCGGTTGACGGGCCGGAGATGGCGATCCTCCGCAAAATCCTCTATATGTTCGAGGGAAAAGAGAACAACGTCCGCATCCGCGTGCTTGATACCGGCAAGCTCATCGGCACGACCTGCGACCTGCACACCTCGCTTGTGTGCGACTTGGAAGAGCGCTTCGGCAAGGAAAACGTTGTGGTAAAGTGAAAATCTGCCCATCGCAACGCGAAGTTGCGCGATAGTTGGTGGAGGAAACCGCTGCTTTTCGCTATGATGAGCGCATCAAACGAAAAGGAGAACAACTATGCAACTCACTCTAATCTTATTTCCAATCGCGCTTGCGATCTACGGCGCGATCATCTACCTCTTCGTGCTGCTCGTCAAGGCACTGCGAAAGTACATCAAGTCCAAAGACGTGCGCGAGGAGAAGAAGGCTGTCTGCCGCTCGCTCGGCGAAGCGCTCAAGGCGCACCGGACGGAAAAACAGATGACGCAGGAGTTCGTCGCCGAGACGCTCGGCGTCAGCCGTCAGGCGGTCAGCAAGTGGGAGAACGGCACGTCCGACCCCAGCACGTCGAATCTCTGCGCGCTCGCGAAGCTCTACGGCATCCCGGTCGAAGAACTGCTGCATGAAACGCAGAAGGAGAAAAGCGAGGATTGAAGCAAAAAAGAGACAGCCGAACGGCTGTCTCTTTTGATACCGTCGAAAAAGTGGCAAAGCCACTTTTTCGAGAAGGATTCGCTGCGCTCTGCGCCTCAGTTATCCGCTATAAGCGGACAATTCGACGCTCGCTCCGCGCAAAGTGTTTTCTGCCACGCACATGTCGCGGCAGAAAACAGATTTCACAGATTTCACGTCTGCGGATGTGAAACTCTGCGAGGCTCTTTCGACAAGCTGAAAAGAGACAGCCATCGGCTGTCTCTTTTTTGCATATTGATATGTACGTTATTTTCCCTCGTCGGGTTCGGAGAAGAGCGTGTTCAAAACACCGGTGTAGAGCTGCTCGGGATTTTTCTGGAAGCGCTCGGCGAGATCCTTGGCCATGACCTCCTTGGGAACCATGAGTTCCATCTTCAAGATGGGCTGGCTCTCGTCGTCGTTGAACGCGAGCGTGACCGTGTAGGTCCCGTTGCGGCGCGGCGCGATGTCGGACTGGATCTGCGCGCGGCGCTTGAGCTTCTGGTTGAAGATCGTGATGTTCTTGTCGGCGCGCAGGCGCACAGAGTAGGGAAGGCTCGACTCGCAGATCGCGCCGTTGTGCAGGCCCTTTTCCGTGATGGCGTAGAGCCCGTCGTCCGAAAGCGTCAAATGCTGCGACTCGACCAAATTGCTCAGGCATTCGGAAAAGTCAAAAAAGTCAATGCCGTCGTCGCACATCGTCAGCTCTTGCATGGCCTCGAACGGGACCGGCTCGATGAGCCGGGCAGCAACATACAGAATGAGAAATTTGATCTCCAGTTTGTCCTGGATAAAACCGACGCGCCCCATAGCGCACCTCCTCGGGTGATTTTACAGCGATCATAACACAAAATGACTGCCAATACCACAAAAAGTTGTCGGTATCGGTCGGCCAAAAACTATATTTAGTATAGCACACCTTTTTTCGCTTGTATAGGTCTTTTTCAAAATCGGCAAAAACGCGGCTGTAGGAGTACAATACATCTTGGACAGTTGAATAAAAAAGGATGAAGGATACG
>ERZ1023848.59-NODE-59-length-49142-cov-9.382016_pt1 | contig 49142 bp, 47 predicted proteins | sample MGYA00380385_ERZ1023848 | MGnify/ENA primary metagenome ERZ1023848 (study PRJEB33179, sample SAMN07449069) | human gut metagenome | biome: Human-gut; feature: Human associated habitat; material: Faeces | host: Homo sapiens | place: India:Kasaragod | collected...
CCATGACCCTCATCGAGAGGGCGTGGCCGAGCTGCCAGTGATAGTCCGCCGTGAACTCCTGCTCGATGAGGTTGCCGATCAAGAGGATCTTGTTGCCGCCTAAGAGCGCGCTGATGACGAAGGTCGTCAGCGCGGGGATGAAGACCATCGTGCAGCCGCTGATGACGCCGGGCAAAGAAAGCGGGAAGACGATGCGGCGGAAGGTCTGCCAGTGGCCCGCGCCGAGGTCGTGCGCCGCCTCGATGATGCTCTTGTCGATGTGCGAGAGCGAGACGTAGAGCGGCAGCACCATGTACGGCAGGAAGTTGTAGACCATGCCGATGACGATGGCCAGCGGCGTGTTGATGAGCGTGACCTCCGGCAAGGAAAGCGCGTGCAGGATGCTGTTGATGATGCCGTTTTTCTCGAGGATGGTCTGCCAGGCCATCGTCGTCAGGAGTGAGTTCATCCAGAGCGGCAAGAGGAACAGCAGAAAGATCAGCAGCATGCGGCCGCGCTTGATCTGCTGCAGGATCATGCAGAGCGGGTACGCGAGCACGAGGCAGATGAGGGTGCTGATGAGCGCGAGCTCCACCGAGAGGCCGAGGGCCTGCAGGTACTCGAGCTGCACGGCCTCCCAGAGGTTTGCGAGCGTGAAGGCCCCCTCCCCGTCCGTCAGGCCGTGGTAGAAGACGAAGAAGAGCGGCAGCACGATGAAGATGGCTGCCCAGATGGCGAACGGCGCGGCGAAAAGGCGCGCGACGCTCTTGCTGTCATGCATCATGCGCCGCCTCCTCATCTTCCGAGGCGGGCTTGGCCATGATCTGGATATTCGCTGGCGCTAAGCGGATGCCGACCTCCTTGCCCTGCTCGTGGCCCGTGATCGTCTGGACGAGCCACGAGAAGCCGCCTGCCTCGATCGTGATGTCGTAGACCGTGCCCTTGAAGACGACGGAGCGGATGATGCCGCGGTACTGTCCTTCTTCCGGCGTGCAGATCTGGATGTCCTCGGGGCGGATCTGGACGTCGACGGGGACGTTCTCGCCGAAGCCCGTGTTGATGCACGGGATATCCTTGCCGAGCAGGTGGACGAGCTTGTCGCGCACCATGATGCCGTCGATGATGTTGCTGTCGCCGATGAAGTCCGCGACAAAGGCGTTCTCCGGCTCATTGTAGACGCTCTCCGGTGTGCCGATCTGCTGGATCCAGCCCTGGTTCATGACGACGACCGTGTCCGACATCGAGAGCGCCTCCTCCTGATCGTGCGTGACGAAGATGAAGGTGATGCCGAGCTCGCGCTTGATCTTGACGAGCTCGCGCTGCATGCTCTGGCGCAGCTTGAGGTCGAGGGCCGAGAGCGGCTCGTCGAGGAGCAGGACCTTCGGCTCGTTGACGACGGCGCGCGCGATGGCGATGCGCTGCTGCTGGCCGCCCGAGAGCGCCGTGACGTCGGCGTGCTCATAGCCGTCGAGGTTGACGAGCTTCAGCGCGTACTTGATCTTATCGCGGATATAGGATGCCGACTTGCCCTTGATCTTGAGGCCGAAGGCGATGTTCTCCGCAACGTCCATGTTCGAGAACAAGGAATACTTCTGGAACACCGTGTTGACCTGCCGCTTCTCCGGCGGCAGCTTCGTGATGTCCTGCCCGTCGAACAGGATGCGCCCCTTGTCCGGCAGCTCAAAGCCGCCAATCAGGCGCAGTGTCGTCGTCTTGCCACAGCCCGACGGCCCCAAGAGTGTCAGGAATTCATTTTCGTGAATGGTCAGGTTCAGGTCCTCGAGGATCTGACGGCTGCCATAGAACTTGTCGATATGCTCGAGTCTCAGCAATTCTTTCGCCAATTTTCACTCCCCCATCTAAAAACCAACATAAAATATGCCCACAAAAAGGGCCCTTCTATTTTAACATAGCAGGGCCCTTTGTTTCAATCGTATTGCTGTTAAGTTCCAGTAAAGGATGGCGTCCCAAATGCCGTTCAGGACTTCTGGCCGGCGAGCTCGTCCTCGGCGGCTTCGCGCTCCCCCTGGTAGTCAATCTGCTCGCCCTTTTTCTCGAAGGCGACGACGTGCTCCTCGTAGTCGAAGCACTCCTCGGCGATGTCCTTGTTAAGCCAGAGCAGGCAGATGAGGTTCGGGATGATCATGAGGCCGTTCATCGTGTCGGAGAAGTTCCAGACGACTTCGAGCGTCGTCGTCGCGCCGACGAAGGTCACGAGCGAGAAGATGACGCGGTAGGCCATGATGACGGGGCGCTTCTCGATCAGGTACTCGAGGGCCTTCTCGCCGTAGTACTCCCAGCCGAGGATGGTCGAGAAGGCGAAGAGCGCGATCGAGACGGAGACGATGAGCTTCGCGTACGGGCCGAAGACGGTCGAGAACGCGAGGATCGTCAGCTGCACGCCGGAGACGAGCTTGCCCGTCGCGGGGTCGACCGTGCCGAGCACGCCCGACGAGGCGATGACGAGGCCCGTGAGCATGCAGATGATCATCGTGTCGAAGAAGGTGCCCGTCATGTTGACATAGCCCTGGCGCGAGGCGTGGTCCGTGCGGGCCGCGGCGGCCGCAATCGGCGCAGAGCCGAGGCCGGCCTCATTCGAGAAGACGCCGCGCGCGACGCCCCAGCGCATGGAGGTCAGCATCGAGGCGACGATGGAGCCGCCGATGCCGCCCGCGACGGAGTCGACGGAAAACGCCATGCGGAACATCTCGGCGATGCCTGCCGGCACGGCCTCGATGTTGGCGCAGATGACGACGATCGAGACGAAGAAGTAGAACGCGGCCATGACGGGCACGATGATGCTCGAGACAAAGCCAATGCTGCGGATGCCGCGCACGAGGACGCTCAGTGCCATGATGGCGATGACGCCGCCAATCAGCCAGGTCGGGATGCCGTAGCTGCTCGAAAGTGCGGCGGCAATGGAATTGGCCTGCGTCATGTTGCCGATGCCGAACGACGCGAGCACGACGAAGAGCGAGAACAGGAAGGCGAGCGTGCGGCCGACGTACTTGTTCTTGATGCCGTTCTTCATCGCGTACATCGGGCCGCCGGCCATCTCGCCGACGCTATTCGTCTCGCGGTACTTGACGGCCAGGACCGACTCGCCGTACTTCGTCGAGAGGCCGAACGCCGCGCTGATCCACATCCAGACGAGCGCGCCCGGGCCGCCTAAGACCATGGCCGTCGCGACGCCGACGATGTTGCCCGTGCCGATCGTCGCCGACAGTGCCGTCATGAGCGACTGGAACGGCGAGATGTCGCCCGCGTGCTTGTCGCGCTTCGAGAAGACCATGTGGATCGCATAGCCAAGGTTGCGCCACGGCAGGAACTTCAGCCGCACGGTCAGGAAGATGCCCGTGCCGACGAGCAGCACCAGCATGACCGGGCCCCAGACAAAATTGTTGACCTCTGCCAACAGCTTCGAGAAATCCATGATACCCATCCCTTTCTGGTTCCGATAGATCAATGATGTAAAGATGATTCCCTAAAAAGAAAAAGCAATGTTGCCGGACCCATCCGTGGGGACTTCTCAAGCAACATTGCTTTGTGGATTATTATAATTTATAATGGGATTATTGTCAATCTTTATCCATTATGTATACACAAGTGTGCACAGCCTATATCAAGATCATGCCTGCTCGGCTGGCTCATCGCCATCGTGTGCGGCGGCGTAGGCCAGCAGGATGTGGGCACTCTTGCGGTTCGTCGCGAGCGGCACGTCGTGGACGTCGCAGAGGCGCAGCAGCGCATTGATGTCCGGCTCGTGCGGCTGGGACGTCAGCGGGTCGCGCAGGAAGACGACGTAGTCGACCTCGCCGACGGCGACGCGCGCGCCGATCTGCTGGTCGCCGCCGAGCGGGCCAGAGAGCATCGTCTCGACGCCGAGGCCGAAGGTGTCGTTGATCAGCGTTCCGGTCGTGCGCGTCGCAATCAGGTGGAACTTCGCGAGGAAGTCCTTGTGGTGGCCGACGAACTCGAGCATCTCGCTCTTCTTCTTGTCGTGGGCAATCAGGGCAATCGTTTTCATGGATAATCATCCTTTCTATGAAACATTCTCCCCTATCATTTCGCCCTAGAAGGCCAAAAATCCTGCTGCATCCAGAAATCCAGATGCGGCAGGATTTGCTGACCCCGGCGCCGCCAACCAAACGTGACGCTATGCCTAGCGCCACGCGCCAACCATAGAGAGCCGGAGTCAAAGGGGTTGTCGATATAGAGATTAAAGTGCCGTGCGCGTCTCCTTCTTGCGCTGGCCGTACTGCTTGAGCACGGCGGCGATGATGAAGTTGAGCACGAAGCAGGCGGCGAAGAAGTAGAGCGAGGCCGTGTAGCCGCCCGTCTGTGCATGGAAGTACGAGACGATGGACGGGCCGGCGACGCCCGCGAGGCCCCAGGCCGTCAGGATGCGGCCGTGGATGGCGCTGAGCTGGCGCGTGCCGAAGATATCGGAGAGATAGGCCGGCATGCACGAGAAGCCGCCGCCGTAGCAGCTGATGATCAGCAGCACGAGCAGCTCAAAGACGAAGGCTTCCCTCGTCTGGCCGAGCTGCCAGAACGCGAGGACCTCGAGCAGGAAGAAGAGCATGTAGACGCGGCCGCGGCCGATGTAGTCGGAGACCGTCGACCAGACGATGCGCCCGCCGCCGTTGAAGACGCCGATGATGCCGACCATCGAGGCGGCGGCTGCGGCGTCCATGCCGATGGTTTCCTGGGCCATCGGCGAGGCGACAGCCAGGAGGCCGATGCCGCAGGTGATGTTGACGAAGAAGATCCACCAGAGCGAGGCGAACTGCCAGGTCTTGAGCGCCTCATTGGCCGTCACACCCTGCTGGATGTGCGTGACCTTGCCCGTGCTGTCTTTGAGGACAGGCGGCTTGAGGTACAGAGAGGACGCGCCCATGATGAGCATGTAGACACAGCCGAGAATCAGGAAGTTGTTGACGAGGCCGACGGTCGCCGTCAGGTACTGCATGACCGGGCCGGCGATCAGCGCGGCGAAACCAAAGCCCATGATGGCAAGGCCCGTCGCAAAGCCGCGGTGGTCCGGGAAGTACTTGACGAGCGTCGAGACCGGCGTGATGTAGCCGACGCCGAGGCCGATACCGCCGATGACGCCATAGAAGAGATACAGGAGCGTGAGGCTCTGCGCCGCGATGGCGTAGGCCGTGCCGAGCATGCCCGTGCCGAAGAACGCCATGGCGATGAGGCCGCTCTTTTTCGGGCCGATCTTCTCGACGAAGCTGCCGAGGAAGCCGGCGGAAAAGCCGAGGAACAGGATGGCCAGCGAGAAGGTCCAGGTCGTCTCGGCGAGCGAGAAGCCCATCTCCTTCATGATAGGGCGCGTTAGCACGCTCCATGCGTAGACGCTGCCAATCGAGATATGGATCCCGACGGCGCTCAGTGCGATAAGCCAGCGATTTCTCATTTGATCTACCTCCAGAGATGCTCGGGGCATCTGCGGGGGTAGCAAAAAGACCGTCCGGAACAGATACCCTGCCCAGACGGTCGGCTGATCATGACGTTGCAGGACATGTGGTCAATTCCACTTTATCCGTCAGCCCTGCAAGGCTCTTTCTTTTTTCACTTTCATTATAGGAGCCCCGCGGGGCGGCGTCAAGGGAGAAATCTCACAGAATAGAAATTTTCTGTTACGGCTGCTTCTGCTCTTTCTGGTAAGCCGTGCGGGCGAGCTCAGCGCGCAGGCCCTCGTAGAACTGCACGAGGCCGCTCGTGATGCTCTCGCGCACGTCCTTGTCGATCTTGGACTTCTTCTTGAGCTCGCGCGTCGTCTCGATGATGTTGCCGATGGTCAGGATGTAGTTGTACTCCTCCTCGAGCACGGAGGCGGCATCGAGCGGCGGCAGGCAGCTGACCTCCTTGGCGAGCGCGTCGTACTCGGCCGAGAGCGCGCGCAGGTTCTTCTTCTGCGTCAAGGCGAGGTCAAGGTTCTCCTCCGTCACGCGCGCGAGGCCCGCGTTCATCTTGTCGCGCAGGGCGTGCATCTTCTGGATGCGCTTCTGGAGCTGCGCGAGCGCGCGCCCCGTCCGGCGCTGCTCCGGTGTCATCTCATTTGTCATACGTCTTTCCTTTCCAGTCTATCACTTGCCACCCATAAAAAAGCCCCCGGTGACCCGAGGGACTTTGCAAACGAGTATAGTATACCACAGGCGCAGCGGATACTGCAATCGGACAGCATCAGAGGTCTGGGCGCACACCGGTCTTGCCGGTGAACTTGTGGTAAGCGGCGCCCTTCCGGCGGCCCATGAGCTCAGCGAAGAGCTCTTCTGGCGAGATGTTGTGGTAGGCGAGCAAGACGAGGCAGTGGTACCAGAGGTCGCCCATCTCGTAGACGACATCTTTGCGGACGTTGTTCTTCGAGGCGATGATCGTCTCGACGGCTTCCTCGCCGACTTTCTTCAAAATCTTGTCCTGGCCCTTCTCGAAGAGGTAGTTCGTGTACGAGCCCTCGACCGGGTTGAGGCGGCGGTCCTGGATGACATTGTAGAGGTCGTAGAGGACTTCGGCGAGGTCGGCCTTCTTCTCCGGCGGCACGACGGCGATGCCCTTCTCCTCCCCGCCCATGAGCTTGCGGCCGCTGAAGCAGGTGTAGGTGCCCGTGTGGCAGGCGACGCCCGTCTGATGCACGCGCACGAGCAGCGTGTCGCCGTCGCAGTCGTAGGAGATCTCCTTGACCTGCTGGACGTTGCCGGACGTCTCGCCCTTCTGCCAGAGCCTCTGGCGGCTGCGGCTGAAGAACCAGGTATAGCCCGTCTCGAGCGTCTTCTTGAGGGATTCCTCGTTCATGTAGGCCAGCATGAGGACCTGGCCGTTCTCTTCCTGCACGACGGCGGGCACGAGTCCCTTCTCGTCGAACTTGACCATAGAGATATCCATTTCTTTTGCATTTTCGGTATTTGCCATTAGAATCGAACCTCCACTCCGCGGGACTGCAGGTATTCCTTGACCTGACGCACGGTGAACTGGCCGTAGTGGAAGACAGACGCCGCGAGCACGGCGTCGGCATGGCCGAGGGTCAGCACGTCGTAGAAGTGTTCGAGCTTGCCGGCACCGCCCGAGGCGATGACCGGCACGTTGACGGCGTCGGAGACGGCGCGCGTCAGCTCGATGTCGTAGCCGTCCTTCGTGCCGTCGGCGTCCATGCTCGTCAAGAGGATCTCGCCGGCGCCGAGCGCGACGGCCTTCTTGACCCACTCGAGGCAGTCGAGGCCCGTCGGCGTGCGGCCGCCGTTGACGTAGACTTCCCAGCGGTGGTCGCCCGCGCGGCGCGCGTCGACGGCGAGCACCATGCACTGGCGGCCGAATTTCTCCGCGCCTCCCTTGAGGAGGCCCGGATTCTTGACGGCTGCGGTATTCAGCGACGTCTTGTCGGCACCAGCCTTGAGCATGCGGCGCATGTCCTCGACCGTGCGGATGCCGCCGCCGACCGTAAACGGGATGAAGACCTTCGAGGCGCAGTCGCGCGCGACGTTGACCATCGTGCCGCGGTTGTCGCTCGAGGCCGTGATATCGAGGAAGACGAGCTCATCCGCCCGTTCCTCGTCGTAGCGGGCAGCGAGCTCGACGGGATCGCCCGCGTCGCGCAGTCCGACAAAGTTCGTGCCCTTGACGACGCGCCCGTCCTTGACATCAAGACAAGGGATAATGCGTTTCGTATACATATATTTTAACCTTCCTTCGCCGCGATTTCAATAGCCTCCGCGAGGTCCAGCGTCCCCATGTAGATGGACTTGCCGACGATGACGCCCTCGATGCCCGCCTTCTCGTAGGGCTTCAGGGCCTCGATGTCGGCGATGGACTTAACGCCGCCCGAGGCGACGACGGCGACGCCGCTCTCGCGCGCGAGCTTGGCCGTCGCCTCGACGTTGACGCCAGAAAGCGTGCCGTCGCGCGAGATGTCCGTGTAGATAATCGTCTTGACGCCGGCCTTCTTCATCTCCTTGGCGAGCGCCGTGGCTTCGACGTCACCCGAGACGCCCCAGCCATCGACGGCGACGATGCCGTCCTTGGCGTCGATGCCGACGACGATGCGGTCGCCGTACTTCGCGCAGGCCGTCTTGACGAGCTCGGGATCGCGGACGGCGACGGAGCCGAGGATGACGCGGCGCACGCCAAGCTTGAGGACCTCGTCGATGCTCTCCAGCGTGCGGATGCCGCCGCCGAGCTCGACGGGGATATCGACGGCTGTGAGGATCTTCTTGACCGTCGCAAGGTTCTGCGGTTTGCCGGCCAGCGCACCGTCGAGGTCGACGAGGTGCAGGAACTCTGCTCCCTGCGCCTGCCACTTCTTCGCCATCTCCTCTGGCTTGTCCGAGAAGACCGTCTCCTTGGCAAAGTCGCCCTTCAAGAGGCGCACGCACTTGCCGCCGCGGATGTCGATTGCTGGGAATATGATCATGGAATTCTCCTCTTCTTAACCTTCAACAAAATTCTTCAGGATGGCAAGGCCGACGTCGCCCGACTTCTCCGGGTGGAACTGCGTGCCCTGGATGTTGCCGCAGGCGACGGCAGCCGTCAGCTGCTCGCCGTACTCCGTCGTCGCCGTGATGACACTTTTGTCCTTCGGCACGGCGTGGTAGCTGTGCACGAAGTAGACGTAGGGCTTGTCCGAAAGACTTTGAAAGAGATCGAGCTTCTCGCGCGGCTTGCGGACCTTGATGGAGTTCCAGCCCATGTGCGGGACCTTGAGGCCCGGCGCCTGGATCTTCTTCACCATGCCGTGGATGAGGCCGAGACCTTTTGCTCCAGGGCTCTCCTCGCTGCCGTCGAAGAGAACCTGCAGGCCGACGCAGATGCCGAGCAGCGGCTTGCCTGCGGCGACCGACTCCTTGAGCACGGGAATCAAGCCGCTCTCTTCGAGGTTCTTCATGCAGTCGCCAAAGGCGCCGACGCCCGGCAGCACGATCTTCGCAGCCTCGCGGATCACGCTCTCGTCACTCGTCACGCGGACGTCTGCGCCGAGCGCGGTGAACGCCTTCTCGGCGCTGAAGAGATTGCCGACGCCGTAATCAATGATTGCAATCATGGGTATTCCTCCTATCTATCAGGCACGTCAGCGAAGGGCTCAGAGCGAGCCCTTCGTCGACGGGATGCCATCAACGCGCGGGTCCTTCTCGACAGCGATGCGCAGGGCGTGGCCGAGTGCCTTGAAGATGGCCTCGACCTTGTGGTGCGAGTTCTTGCCGTAGAGCACGCGGACGTGCAGGGTGATGCCAGCGTTGACGGCGAAGGCGCGCAGGAATTCCTCCGTGAGCTCCGTGTCATAGCCGCCGATCATTGGGGCCATCTCGCTGCCATCATCGTAGACGAGGAACGGACGGCCGCTGATGTCTAAGGAGACGAAGGCCAGCGCCTCGTCCATCGGCAGGTAGAACGTGCCGTAGCGGCGGATGCCCTTCTTGTCGCCGATGGCCTGCTTGAACGCCTGGCCGAGCGTGATGCCGATGTCCTCGACGGAGTGGTGGCCGTCGACGTCGATGTCGCCGTCACAGGCCAGCGTGAGGTCCATGAGGCCGTGGGCCGTCATGAGGTTGAGTATGTGGTCGAAGAAGCCGATGCCCGAGTCGATGACGCCGTGGCCGTTGCCATCGAGATTTAAGATGAGCTTGACGCTCGTTTCTGCCGTCTTGCGCTCGACGGTCGCTGTGCGGATACTCATGCTCTCCCCTCCGTGAATGCCTTGAAGTAGCTGTACCAGATGTCGTTCTCCTCGCGGCGGCCCATCGAGATGCGCAGGCAATCCTTGAGGCCCGGCGCATCGCCGAAGTGGCGCACACCGATTCCCTTCGACTCGAAGAGCGCGTTGAGCTCCTGCGCCTTATCGTAGTGGACGAGGATGAAGTTCGTCTCCGACGGGAAGACTTTGACACCCGGCAGCTTCTTGAGCTCTTCCTGCATGCGCTTGCACTCCGAGATCATGATCTGGATATGTGGCACGAACTCCTGACGCATCTGGTAGCAGATGTCGGCCGTGACAAGTGAGAGCACATTCATGTGGTACGGCATGTAGGACTTGTCGATCATCTCGACGATCTTCTCATCCGCGAGCATGTAGCCGACGCGGCACGAGGCGAGGCCGTACGCCTTCGAGAACGTGCGCGCGATGATCATGTTCGGGTATTTCGCCAACAGGCGCACCACCGTCTGGCCGTAGAACTCCATGTAAGCCTCGTCGACGAGGAAGGCGCAGTCGATATTCGAGGCGATCTTCTCGATCTCTTCGACCGTGAAGGCATTGCCCGTCGGGTTATTCGGGTTGCAGATGACAGCGAGCGTCGCCTTCTCTTCGTTGACCGTCTGGATGAACTTATCGATGTCGAGCGAGTAGTCCTCCGGATTGAGGTCGACGGGCACGCCCGTGGCCTCAGCCGCCTTGGCATAGATCTTGTACATCGAGAACGACGGCTGCGGATAGACGATCTTGGCCTCCGGGCTGCCGCCAAAGCAGTAGAAGAGCTTCTCGATGATCTCAGACGAGCCGCTGCCGATCAGCACGTTCTCGCGCTGCATGGAGAAGTTGCGCGCGATCTGTTCGCGCAGGTCATCGTACTGCTCATTCGGATAGCGATTGAACGCGACCGTCCCGAGGCGGTTCATGACGCGCTCCTCGACGAGCGGCGGCAGGCTCATATTGCACTCATTGGCGTTGATCTTGATCTCCCAGGGACGCTCGACGACGTCGTAGGATGGCATATCGGCAAGGCCGTTGCGGTAATTCAACATAGTCCCCTATCCCTTCTATATCAGATATCGATTGTCTATCTATCGTTTCACTTCTGCTCGCGACGGATGCGGATGGCATTGGCATGTGCCTGCAGGCCCTCCGTCTCGGCGAGGCGGATGATGTCCTCGCTGACATCGGAGAGCGCCGGCTGCGTGTACGAGATGATGCTCGTGCGCTTCATGAACGTCTCGACGTTGAGCACGGAGTAGTAGCGCGCCGTGCCGCCCGTCGGCAGTACGTGGTTCGGGCCGGCGAAGTAGTCACCGAGTGGCTCCGGCGAATAAGCGCCGAGGAAGACGGCACCAGCATGGCGCACGTACGGCAGCAGCTGGAACGGCTGGGCCGTCAGGAGCTCCATGTGCTCCGGCGCAGAGACATTGGCAAAGCGCATGGCCTGCATCATGTCCTCGGCGACGACGATCAGGCCGTTGCGGTCAATTGAGGCCTGTGCGATCTCGCGGCGCGGCAGGGCGGCGAGCTGCTTCTCGGCTTCCTTCGCGACCTTGCCGGCGAGTTCCTCATCGTCCGTGATGACGATGCTCGAGGCCAGCGGATCGTGCTCGGCCTGGCTCAGCATGTCGGCCGCCGTGTAGACGGGATCCGCCGTCTTGTCGGCGACGATGAGGATCTCGCTGGGACCCGCGAGCATGTCGATGTCGACATGGCCGTAGACCTCTTTCTTGGCCAGCGTGACGAAGATGTTGCCCGGGCCTGTGATCTTGTCGACGCGCGGGATGGTTTCCGTGCCGAAGGCCATCGCAGCGATGGCCTGGGCGCCGCCGATCTTGTAGATCTTCTTGACACCGGCTGCACGCGCGGCGATGAGGACGTACGGGTTGATCTTGCCGTTCTTTGGCGGCACCATCATGATGATCTCGCCAACACCGGCGACAGAGGCCGGCACAGCATTCATTATGACAGAAGACGGATAAGCTGCCGTGCCGCCCGGCACGTAAATGCCGACGCGGTCGAGCGGGATGATGGACTGGCCGAGAATGGAGCCCTTCTCGCGGTACGTCATCCACGAATTCGGCTTCTGTTCCTGATGGTAGCGGCGCACATTCTCGGCCGCCTTGCGCAGCGACTCGACGACGGCAGGATCTGCCGCCTTCTCAGCCGCCTCATACTCGGCCTCCGTCACGAGGAAGTCCTCAGGCTTGTAGTCGACCCGGTCGATGAGATGCGTGTAGCGGATAACGGCGGCGTCGCCCTCGCGGCGCACATCGCCGACAATCTGGCGCACGAGCTCGGCCGCCGTCATGTCGCGGCCAAACGTCTTCTTGTTGGCCTCGCGGATCTTCGGGCTGAGCTCGACTTCATCAAAGGATGCCTTCGTCAGCATCTTCTCAATGGCATATTCTCCGACTTCACTGGCTTTTACGATTTTCATCTATACTTCCTCGCTTTCCACTGTCTATCTCATCTTTGCCGGGTGCTCAGGCCCCGGCCTTTGCCTGCTGCTCGAGCTCGAGGATCTTGCGCAGCTCTTCGGTGAGCTGGTTGATGCGGTCAAACTTGAGCTTGAAGCTCACGCGGTTGACGATGAGGCGCGCCGTCGCATCGAGGATGTAGGCGATCTCCTCGAGGTCGTTTTCCCGGAGCGTCGTGCCCGTCTCGACGATATCGACGATGCTCTCCGAGAGGCCGACGATCGGGCCGAGCTCGATGGAGCCGTTGAGCTTGATGTACTCCATCTGCATGCCGTGCTTGTTGAAGAACTGCTCGGCGATGTGCGGGAACTTCGTCGCGACGCGCGTGTGGTCGTAGTCGACGAGCTTCGCGCGCTTCTCGGCCTTCGGCACGGCCATCATGAGGTGGCAGCGGCCAAAACCGAGGTCCAAGAGCTCGTAGACATCCTTGCCCGACTCGAGGAGCACGTCCTTGCCGATGACGCCGATGTCGGCGGCACCGTACTCGACGTACGTCGGCACATCGGCCGTCTTCGAGACGATGAAGCGGATCTTCTTCTCCTCGTTCGCGATGACGAGCTTGCGCGACTTATCCGAGAGACCTTCTGCCGTGTAGCCCGCCTTGGCCAGAAGGTCGGCCGAGAGCGAGAAGAGCTTACCTTTCGGCAGGGCGATGGTCAGGTAATCCATGGTGTTTTTCATATTCCCTCTCCTGATAGTATGTTCCGGATATGATTCCTGTGATTTTCATTCTTTATCTTGCTAAAGGATTTCGATGTCCCTTATGTTAACACTAAAATCCGGATTCGTCAAGAAATCTTTGCAAAATGTTTGATTGTCCGTCTTATGCGCATAAACATCCACCGTTAGTTGCAGGCATCGGCCTCGCGCAGCAGCAAGAGCACGGGGCTGTCGTCCGGCGCGGCTGCCATGTGGTGGCGCTCGATGACGGCGGCCTCCTCCGCCATGCCAATCTTGCGCAGCAGGGCGGCGCCGATGGCCGGATGGTGGCGGTAGACGTAGAGCGCGTGGCCGAGTCGGCCCGGGCGCTCCATCAGGCGCGCTGAGGTGCTTGGCAGATAGTGCATCATGAGGACGGCGAAGACCTTGCCGAGAATGTCGAGGTCGCCCCTGCGGCGGCCGACATCGTGCAGCAGCGCGCAGCGCACGAGGAAGGCGCGCTGCTCTGCGGGCAGCCCGTGCTCCTTTGCAAGCGCAAGGGCCGTGTAGGCGACGTTGCGCACGTGGACCTGGTCGGCCGGATGCATCGCCGCGAAAAGCGGCAGGGCCTTTGCGGGCAGGTTCGCGCGGACGAAGGCGCGGTCGCCCTCATCCATGCGCTCGGTGACGGCGCGGACGAACTGGCGCACGCGCCCCCGCACGCTCATGCGAGGTAGACGAGGCTCGCGTAGCCCTTCGTCTGCTGCATCGCGCGGGCGTCGTCCTCCGTCTGACACAGCAGCGCGAGCTCGACGACCTTGCCGCCTGCGCGCAGCTCCTGCGCCTTCTGGATGGCGTCGTGCTCGCGGCCCGGCGCGTAGCCGAGGTAGATGTCCTTCGGCTGGTCCGGCTTCTCGAGGCCCTGGCGCGTCAGCGCGAGCAGGATGCGCTCGATGCCGATGGCAAAGCCCGTGGCCGGGCAGGCGCTGCCGAAGTCGGACAGCAGGTGGTCGTAGCGGCCGCCGCCGGCGAGCGGGAAGCCGAGGCCCGGCGTGTACGCCTCGAAGACCATGCCCGTGTAGTAGCTAAAGTCGCGGATGATGCCGAGGTCGAAGCGCACGTACTGCTCGACTCCGTACGACTGGAGCAGGCGGTAGATCTCCGCGAGGTTGTCGAGCGCGCGGCGGCTCTGCTCATTGAGCGCGAGCGTGTAGCTCTTCTTGAGCATCTCTGCGCCGCCATTGAGCACGGGCAGGTAGCCGAGCGTCTTCTTGGCCTTCTCGGGCAGGTCGAGCGCGGCGATCGCGCGGTCGAAGGAGACGAGGTCGTGCTTCTCGAGCGCCGTCTGCAGGGTCTGCTTCGTCTCATCTGTAAGCTGGTACTGGTTCATGATGCCCGAGACGAACTCGACCTGGCCGAGGCAGATCGTGAAGTCCGTGAGGCCGGCGCGCAGCAGGCCCTGGATGGCCAGCGCGATGACCTCGGCATCGGCAAAGGCCGTCGCTGAGCCCATGAGCTCGACGCCGGCCTGATGGAACTCGCACTGGCGGCCGGCCTGTGTCTGCTCGTAGCGGAAGACACTGCTGACATAGGAGAGCTTTAAGGGCTGCGGGTAGTCGCGCAGACGGCTCGCGGCGAGGCGCGCGATTGGCGTCGTCATCTCATGGCGCAGCGCGAGCGTGCGGTTGTCCTTGTCGAAGAGCTTGAAGAGATGCGGCTCGAGCGCGCGGCTCGCGCCGAGCGTCAGGTTGTCGAGGTACTCGATGGTCGGCGTGACGACCTCATCGTAGCCCCACTCCGCGAACAGCGCGGCGAGCTCCGCCTCGATCGCGCGTTTCTCCGCTGCTTCCGTCGGCAGGAAATCGCGCATGCCGTACGGGATCTCCAGTGTCAGTCTTTCCTTGTCCATGTGTCTGTCTCCTTTTATCCTGCTTTTATCTCATTTCCATTTTCTTCCTATTAATTAGGAAGCCACTCACTTGTGCGAGGGTTCCTTCTCTTCCCCCGGTGCCAGCCGGTCGAGAACGATGCGGTAGCCGTCGGCGCCGTAGTTGAGGCAGCGCTTGACGCGGCTGATCGTCGCCGTGCTCGCCCCCGTGCGCGCGACGATGTCGTCGTACGTGTGCCCCGCGCGCAGCATCCGCGCGACTTCGAGGCGCTGGCTCATCGCCTTGAGCTCGCTGATCGTGCAGAGATCTTCGAAGAACTGGTAGCACTCGTCCACCGTCTCCAGCGACAGCATCGCCTCACAGAGCTGATCATTGAGCTCATCCTTGAGTTTTGGGTTCACCATACCCTTTCCCCTCCCCATATCGAATCCGAAAAGCAAAGCTTTTCGTCTTTAATCCTTTAGTTAGTGAAAATTTATTGTCATTATAACACAGCATTGCGAAAAAAGAAAGCCATCCGGGCAAAATTTGTTACGGGATGCCGCCTCAGGGGAACAAAGCGCAAAAAAAAGACTGCCCTATCCATCTTCTGGATAAGGCAGTCTCTGCATCTTTGGCGCTTTATGCGATTGTCCTTCAGCCTCAGCCGTTCATCGCGAATTTGACGACAGCTTTCATGCCGGGCTTGAGGGTGAAGTTGAGGCCGGACGGGATGGAGATGCGAATTATCATGACGTCTTCATCGGCATCGTCGGCATCGTTGACCTCGGCGGTCGTCTTGGGCTGGCTGCTTGCGGCGGCGTCGCCACCGGCGGCATCAGCCGTGCTGGCCTCTGCGCCCTGCTGGCCATCCTGCGCGCCCTGCGCACTCTGGCCGTTCTGGGCGTTCGGATTGTTCAGGTTGTTCGGGTCAGTCTGGGCAGCACCGGCGTTGGATGCGGCACCGTTGGCCGCTGCATCGGCACCATTGGCGCTGCTGTCGGCGGACTGGTCATCTTTCTTGGCCGGCTGCTGGATATCCTGGACGGAGCCCTGGAGCTGGTGGCCGTCGATCTCGTAGGAGACGAACTGGCCGAGGCGGATCTTCGCGGCCTTGTCGGGGCTGACCTTGGCCTCGACCCAGATGTCGTCGGCATTGCCGACGCTCGCGACGGTCTCGCCCGCCTTGACGGTCGAGCCCTCATCGATGCCCTGCGCGTAGTAGACCGTGCCGGCTACCGGCGCGACGATGTCAGTCTCGGCGGCATCCTGCTTGGCGTTGTCGAGCGCGGCCTGTGCCTGCTTGAGCTGCAGTTCGGCGTTCTGCACGGCCTTCGGGTCAGGCGGCTGGGTCGTCGTCTGATAGCGGACGGCCGGTGCAGAAGAAGAAGAAGCGGATGCGGCAGGAGCCGACGACGAGGCGGCGGCCACGGCTGCATGGTAGGCCGAGACGGCGGCATCGCGCTGCACGGCGCTGATGGCGCCCATCTCGAAGAGCTCGTTCATGCGGTTCATGCGGGACTCGGCGCTCGCGACGCTCTGCGAGGAACCGCTGCTGCGCGGCGCGCTCGCGGCCGATGCCGGGGCGGGGCTCGGCACGGCGACCGTCACAGTCTGCCCTTTCTTGATTTCATCGAGGTTGCGCTGCGAGAGCGCGACGGTCTGCTCGAGGTTCGCAATCTGCTCGTCCGTCACCGTGCTCTGCACGTGGGCGATGACATCGCCGGCCTCGACATGCTCCCCTTCCTCAACGACCTTCTCGGTAATCATCGCATTGCCGTGTACCTTTGCCGCGACGAGCGAGCTCGTGACCTGCGCGTCGTAGACGTTGAAGTACTTGTGCTGATGCTGGTAGTAGTAGATGCCACCTGCACAGAGCACGGCAATGAGGATCAGGCCAACGAGGCCGTATTTCATCAGATACTGTACTTTCTTTGTGATATCGACTTCCAAGATTCAGGACCCTCCATCATCTATCATCTGTTTATAAGCTATCGAGATATCAACGAAACCTCCCTCGCAGAGAGGGAGGTTTCACATGATCTATAGTACTCAGCCAAGCTGTGCTTCGATGACGGCTGCTGCCTTCTCGAATGCCTGCGGCAGGGCTTCTGCCTTCTTGCCGCCAGCCTGTGCCATGTCCGGACGTCCGCCGCCGCCGCCACCGACGACTGCTGCGGCTTCCTTGATGATCTTGCCGGCATGGATGCCGCGCTTGACGGCGTCCTTCGATGCCTTGACAACGAGGTTGACCTTGCCGTCGTTGGCACAGCCGAGCACGACGACACCGCTGCCGAGCTTGTCAAGCGTGAGGTCAGCGACGTCGCGCAGGGAGTCCATGTTCTCGACGTTGGCCTTGCCCGTGATGACGGAGACGCCTTTGATGTCCTTGACGCCAGCGATAAGCTGCTGGGCATCGGCCTTCTCCTGCATCGCTGCGACTTCGGCGAGCTTGCCGGCCATCTCCTTGCTCTCGGCCTGCAGCTTCTCGACGGCTGCCGGGACGTCGTCCTCGTTTGCCTTGAGCAGCACCGCTGCCTTCTGCAGGGTGGCAAGCTTCTCGTTCGCGTAGTCGAGTGCGGCCTTGCCCGTGATGGCTTCGATGCGGCGCACGCCCGAGGCGATACCCGTCTCGCCGACAATCTTGAACATGCCGATCTGGCCGACGTTCTTGACGTGCGAGCCAGCGCAGAGCTCCATCGAGAAGCCCGGCACGCGCACGACGCGCACGACGTCGCCGTACTTCTCGGAGAAGAGCGCCATCGCGCCGGCCTTCTTGGCCTCCTCGAGGCTCATGTGCGAGATCTCGACGTCCTGGCCCTTGAGGATGACCTTGTTGACGAGTGCCTCGACGTCAGCGAGCTGCTGCGCCGTGACCGGCTCGAAGTTCGTGAAGTCGAAGCGCAGGCGGTCCGGCGTGACGGACGAGCCGGCCTGGTTGACCTGGTCGCCGACGACCTTCTTGAGGGCAGCCTGCAGCAGATGCGTCGCCGTGTGGTTGCGCGCCGAGGCGAGCTTCTTCTCCTGGTCGACTTCGATCTTGACCGTCTCGCCGACCTTGAGCTGGCCTTCCTCTACGTACGAGACGTGGTAGACCGTGCCGTCCGGCAGCTTCTTGGCGTTCGTTGCCTTGATGCGGCCGAACTCACCGAGCAGCAGACCCTCGTCGCCGACCTGTCCGCCGCCCTCTGCGTAGAACGGGGTCTTGTCGAGGATGATGCCGGCCTCTTCGCCGTCCGTGATCTCGTCGACGAGCTTGCCGTCCTTCCAGATGGCAACGACCTTGGCCTCTTTGGCCTCCGGGTCTACCTTGAGCTTCGAGACGTCGATGCCCGAGAGGTCCGGCACAGCGACGCGCTGGTTCTCGGCACGGGCACTGCGCGCACGTTCGCGCTGCTCGTCCATGGCCTTGTCAAAGCCCTCTTTGTCGAGGTCGAGGCCGTTCTCGTGCAGGATCTCTTCCGTGAGTTCCCACGGGAAGCCGAACGTGTCGTAGAGGCGGAAACCGACCTCACCCGGCAGCTCGTCCTTGCCGTCAGCCTTGAGGCTCTTGATCTCTGCGTCGAGCAGCTCCATGCCCTGGTTGAGCGTTGCGGCGAAGCGGTCTTCCTCGATGCTGATGACCTTCTTGATGTAGTCGTGCTTGGCGATGAGCTCGCCGAAGTCGCTGGCATCGCGGTAGATCTCGACGACGGCGTCAACGGCGCCCTCGAGGAACTTGCCCTTGATGCCGAGCATGCGGCCATGGCGGATGGCGCGGCGCAGGATGCGGCGCAGCACGTAGCCGCGGCCCTCGTTCGATGGCAGGATGCCGTCCATGATCATGACGGCCATGGAGCGCGCGTGGTCAGCGATGACCTTCAGCGAGATGTCCGTCTTCTCGTCCTTGCCGTACTCGACGCCCGCGACCTTGGCCGCGTACTCGATGATCGGGTAGAGCAGATCCGTCTCGAAGTTCGTCTTCTTGTTCTGCACGACGGACGCGAGGCGCTCAAGGCCGCAGCCCGTATCGATGTTCTTATGGGCGAGATTCTTGTAGGAGCCGTCTTCCTGGCGGTCGTACTGCGTGAAAACGAGGTTCCAGATCTCGAGGTAGCGGTCGCAGTCGCAGCCAACAGCGCAGGTCGGCGAGCCGCAGCCGCGCTCTTCACCGAGTTCGATGTAGATCTCGGAGTCCGGGCCGCACGGGCCAGGGCCGATCTCCCAGAAATTGTCCTCCATCTTGACGATGTGGTCCTGCGGGAAGCCCGGCTGGGACTTCCAGATCTCGATGGCCTCCGTGTCGTCCGGGTAGACCGTGACCCAGAGCTTGTCCTTCGGCAGCTCGATGACTTCCGTCAGGAACTCCCATGCCCAGGGAATGGCCTCGCCCTTGAAGTAATCGCCGAACGAGAAGTTACCGAGCATCTCGAAGAACGTCTGATGGCGCGCCGTGCGGCCGACGTTCTCGATATCACCCGTACGGACGCAGCGCTGGCTCGTCGTCACGCGCGTGCGGGGCGGCTTCATCTTGCCCGTGAAGAACGGCTTCAGCGGAGCCATGCCGGCGCCGATTAAGAGGAGCGTCGGATCGTCCTGCGGGATCAGCGAGAAACTCGGCAGGCGCAGATGGCCTTTCTTTTCCGAAAAGAACTGCAGATAAGCTTCGCGCAGTTCGTTACCACTCATGTACTTCAAAAAAATCTACCCCCATAAGAGAAATCCGGATGATTGTCTCTGGTATTGCTCATGGAATTTACTGGAACTTATATGACCATAAATTACATAACCATTCTCAAGTATACCACAAGCATCCTGTGCTTTTCCAGTCCATCGACTATTTTATCGGCTATTTTTGTGAAAGTTTTCGTCCGTCTGCGTCATTCATCGCTGCAGGCGGCGAGCGCGGCAGCGGCCTGCTCTGAGTTCATGAGGATCTCGCGCGGCTTGCTGCCGATGTTCGGGCCGACGATGCTGAGGTCTTCCATCTCGTCGATGAGGCGCGCGGCGCGCGTGTAGCCGACGCGGAAGCGGCGCTGGATGGACGAGGCCGAGGCCTGCCCCGTCGACATGACGAGGTTGACGGCGTCGGGCAAGAGCTCGTCGTACTTCGAGGCGCGGCGGCCCTTGCCCTCCTCCTTCTCCTCGTCCTCCTTCATGGCGTTCTCGGTGAAGGTGATGATCTCCTCGTTGGCCTCCATCTCCTGCCCCTGGCTGCGGATGAAGTCCAGGAGGTGCTCGACCTCTTCATCGCTGATGAAGGCGCCCTGCACGCGCATGGGCTTGGCCGCGCCGACGGGATAGAAGAGCATGTCGCCACGGCCCAAAAGCTTCTCGGCGCCGCTGCGGTCGAGGATGGTGCGCGAATCGATCTGGCTCGAGACGGCGAACGAGATGCGCGACGGGATGTTGGCCTTGATGATGCCCGTGATGACGTCGACGGACGGGCGTTGCGTCGCAAGCACCATGTGGATGCCGGCGGCGCGGGCCTTCTGCGCGAGACGGCAGATGGCGTCCTCGACGTCATGCGGCGCAACCATCATGAGGTCGGCGAGCTCGTCGATGATGATGACGATGGCCGGCATCTTGTCCTCGGGGAACTTCGTGTTGTAGGTCTCCATGTTGCGGACGTTGTGCTCAGCGAATTTCGCATAGCGCTTCTCCATCTCCTGCACGGACCAGTTGAGCACGGATGCGGCCTTCTTGGCCTCAGTGACGACCGGTACCATGAGGTGCGGGATGCCGTTGTAGTTGGAGAGCTCGACCATCTTCGGGTCGACGAGGATGAACTTGACTTCCTCCGGCTTCGCCTTGAAGAGGATGCTCGTGATCAGCGTGTTGATGCAGACGGACTTACCGGAGCCCGTGGCGCCGGCGACGAGCAGGTGCGGCATCTTCGCGAGGTCGGCGAAGATGGCCTGGCCGCCGATGTCCATGCCGAGGCCGACGGTCAGCTTCGACTTCGCCTTGAGGAACTTCTCGTTCTCGAGGACTTCGCGCAGCTGCACGCCCTCGAGCTCCTTGTTCGGCACTTCGATGCCGATGGCGGCCTTGCCGGGGATCGGCTCGATGCGCACGGAGGTCGCGGCGAGGCTCAGCGCGAGGTCGTCGGCGAGGTTCGTGATCTTGCTGACCTTGACGCCCGGCGCCGGCTCGAGCTCGTAGCGCGTGACGGCCGGGCCGTGGCACGCGTTGATGATCTTCGCCTTGACGTGGAAGTCCTCGAGCGTCTTCTGCAGGATGTGGGCCTTGTCGGCGATCTCCATCTCGAGCGCGGCGTTGTGCTTCTTCGCGTGCTTCGAGAGGATCTCCGTGACCTGCGGCAGCACATAGGGGCGCGGCGGCGCGGCGGGAGCCTTTGCCTCAGGCGAGCTGGCATCGGCGGGCCCCTGCGAGGCGCCCTGCCTGCTGCCCATGCTCTTGGCTGAGCCGTCGAGCAGAGCGGCGGCCGGCATGATCGGCGCGATCTCCTCGTACGAGGGCATGGCCGTCGGCTTCTTCTTCATCGGGCTCGGCGAAGGCGGCACGACGGGTTCCGTCTTCGGTACGGTGAACGGTGCCGCCGGTTCCTCATGCTTGGCCGCGGGGAACGGCTCCGGCTCGGGTTCACGCATAGGCTCAAACGATGCCGGAGGGTCTTCTGCAGACGCAGGGCTTGTGCCGCGGCCGATCGGCCCCTCGACGAAGGGGCTTGTGGCGCGCAGGCTCGCCGGCGGCGCGGCCATGCCGAGGGGCTCGATGGAGTCGGGCAGGCCCATCGGGCGCTCTTCAGCAGGCTCGGCAGGCGCTGTCTCTTCCTGCCCGTGCGCCGTGCCGTACTCGATCGTGAAGTCCGGCATGGCATGGTCCGTCTGTTCCAACTCCGGCACGGACTCTGATGCAGCCGTTTCCTGCGGTTTCTCCGAAGTCTCCGGCGCATCGGCAAAGCGCTGGTCCGCTTCCTGATTGTAGAAGCTGGCCTTGCTGGCACTGACCCTGCTGACCTTCTCGCGCACGGCCTCGACGACGTGTTCTTCGACGCGGCCGCCGACTTCGGCGACTTTGCCGCAGGTCGTCTGGATGGCCGAGCCCGCAGCTGCGGCGCCCTGCTTCGCCTTTTCCTGCGTCTTGAGGAGCCCCGTCGCGAGCGACCACGTCGTCGAGAGCAGGACGGAGCCGACCGTGCCGACGCCGAGGACGATGATGGAGCCGTCGACGCCGAAGAGCTTGCGCAGGCCGAGCAAGAGGCCGCCGCCCAAAAGGCCGCCGCCCGTCGGCAAGCTCTGCGGCAGGATCTCCTCGCCGACGGGCACCTTGAAGTGATGCCAGATGGCGAGCACGGAGACAAAGAGCGCGAGCAGGCCGAAGAAGCGCGGCGAGTAGCGCGGCGCATGGTGCTTCGTCATGTAGGTCCAGGCAATCAAGAGGATCAGGACGGCGACGAGGATGGAGCCCACGCCGAAGAAGTAGCGCAGGAACTTCGCGAAGTAGACGCCGACGAAGCCCACATTGAGCCCGCAGATGCCGCAGATCGAGATGAGGCCAGCTGCCAAGAGCGCCAACCCGAAGAGCTCAGAGCGTCTGCCGGTGTGTGCGCGCATCACGCGGTGGCCCGTCTTTGTCGCCTTGCGCACCGGCTTGCGGCGCGCCCGCGTGCGGCTCGTAGTCTTTTTCAAAAGTCTCCCCCCTGTATCGATTATCGATGACAAGATTACGAAAGCAAGGCTGTCGCGCGAAGCGGCAGCCCTGCTGTAGATTCACTGTAAGTTGCGGCTCTGAGTCTCTCACTTCGTCAGGCGCTCTGCGCACTTCTGCGCCTCGTAGAAGATGCGCTCCTTGTCGAGCGTCAGGAGCTCGCCGTCTTCCATGAGGACCCTGCCGTCGACGAGCACCGTCGAGGCGGAATCGGCATGGGCCGAGTAGACGAGCTGCGACGCGAGGTCATTGCGCGGATACCAGGCAGCGCCCGCCATGTCAAAGAGCGTGATGTCGGCCTTGCAGCCGGCTTCGAGCTTGCCGACACCCGTGAGGCCGACGGCCTTGGCGCCGTACTCCGTGCCCATCTTGAGCGCCGTGCGCGCGGGGACGACCAGCGGGTCGAGCGTGCTGACCTTGTGGAGCATCGCCGCGAGGTTGATCTCCTCGAGCATGTCGAGGTTGTTGTTCGACGAAGCACCATCCGTGCCAAGTGCGACGCAGACGCCTTCCTTGAGGAGGCGCGGCACCGGCGCGATGCCGCTCGCGAGCTTCATGTTGCTGCCCGGATTGTGGGCGACGCGAATGGCGTGCTTCTTGATGATGGCGATGTCCTCGTCATCGAGATGGACGCAGTGCGCAGCGAGCGTGCCCTTGCCGTCGAAGAGGCCCGTCTCCTCAACGTAGCGGAACGGGCGCTTGCCGTATTCCTTCACGATCTGCTCGACCTCAGCCTTCGTCTCCGCCATGTGGATGTGGATCTCAGCGCCGAGCGACTGCGCCGCGCTTGCGACTTTCCTGAGAAAGTCCGGCGGGCAGGTGTAAGGAGCGTGCGGGCCGAACATGACCGTGATGCGGCCGTCTGCCGCGCCGTTGAAGTCCTTGTAGAGCGAGACGTTCTCCTCGATCTTGGCATCGCCGTCCGGCGCGACGCCGATGATGCCGCGCGAGAGCACGGCGCGCAGGCCCGCGTCGTTTGCAGCCTCGGCGACCTTCTCCATGTACGGCCCGTACATGTCGGCAAACGTCGTCGTGCCGCCCTCGATCATCTCGACGGCAGCGAGCATCGCGCCCCAGTAGATGTCTTCTTCCTGCATCTTCGCCTCAGCCGGCCAGATCATGTTGTTGAGCCAGTCCATGAGGTTCATGTCGTCCGCATAGCTGCGGAAGAGCGTCATCGAGGCGTGCGTGTGGGCGTTGATGAAGCCCGGCACGGCGAACTTGCCCGTACCGTCGATGACCTTGGCCGCGCGGAAACCGTCCGGCACCTCGCCGATAGCGGCGATCTTATCGCGGTCGATCATGATATTCGTCAAAGGCGTCGTGCCGTCCGGCAGCAGCGCGCGTACATTCTTGATGAGTGTCTTCATATATCCCCCTCAGGCCATGTTCAGGTATGCCTTCTGCTCCGGCGTCAGCGCATCGATGGCGATGCCCGATGCCTTGAGCTTGATCTCGGCGATCTTCGTGTTGATCTCTTCCGGCATGAGATGGACGCCCTTTGCCATCTCCTTGCCGTGGTGCAGGAGATGCAGCGCCGAGAAGAACTGCACGCCGAACGAGAGGTCCATGATCTCTGCCGGATGGCCGTCACCAGCGGCGAGGTTGACGAGGCGGCCCTCTGCGAGCAGATAGATCTTGCGGCCGTCCTTCAGCTTGAACTCCTCGATGTTCTTGCGGACCGGGCGGCGCGAGACCGAGAGCGACTCGAGCTCCGGAATGTTGATCTCGACGTCGAAGTGGCCGGAGTTCGCGAGGATGGCGCCGTTTTTCATGACCTCGAAGTGATGCTTGCGGATGACGTCCTTGTCGCCCGTCAGCGTCAGGAAGATGTCGCCAATCTTGGCGGCCTCATCCATCGGCATGACGCGGAAGCCGTCAAAGACAGCCTCGATGGCCTTTATCGGATCGACTTCCGTGACGATGACATTGGCGCCGAGGCCGCGCGCACGCATGGCGCCGCCCTTGCCGCACCAGCCGTAGCCGGCGATGACGACATTCTTGCCGGCAATGACGACATTCGTCGTGCGCATGATGCCATCCCACGTCGACTGGCCCGTGCCGTAGCGGTTGTCGAAGAGATACTTGCAGTACGCGTCGTTGGCAGCGATCATCGGGAACTCAAGCTTGCCCTCATTGGCGAGCGCGCGCAGGCGATGGACGCCCGTCGTCGTCTCCTCCGAGCCGCCGATGATACCCGAGAGCAGTTCGCGGCGCTTCGTGTGCAGCATGTGCACGAGGTCGCCTCCGTCGTCGATGACGAAGTCCGGCTTGATGTCGAGCGCCTTGTTGATGAAGGTGTCGTACTCCTCCGGCGTGCAGTCATGCCAAGCAAAGACGTGCAGACCGTCCTCGACGAGCGCTGCGGCCACATCGTCCTGTGTCGACAGCGGGTTGCTGCCCGTGATGGCGACCTCCGCACCGGCATGGTGGAAGATCTCCGCCATGTAGGCCGTCTTGGCCTCGAGGTGCAGCGTGATGACCATCTTTTTGCCCGCGAACGGCTTCGAGACGGAGAATTCCTTATCGACAGCCGCCATGACCGGCATGAAGTTCTTGACCCAGTTGATCTTATCGTGGCCCGACGGAGCCAGCTTGATATCGCGAATCATTGATTCCATGAATATTGCCTCCCGTAACAAATCTATTCTATATTCTATCACAAGTAGATGATGAAAAAAAGACAGAGCTCAGCGGTCCAGGAGCTTCTCGATGGCGATGTAATCCGTGAGATCGACCATCAGCGGCGTCACAGCGATGTAGCCCTGCTCGACGGCGTAGATGTCCGTCGGCTCGCTCTTGTCCGTGTCGAAGATCTCGCCGGCAACCGTGTAGAAGATGCGCCCGTCCTCGCGCTCCTGCCTGAGGAAGGCGTTCTTATAGTCGCGCTTGCCCTGGCGGCCAAAGACGACCTGCGGGCGGCCGTCCTCGCCGAGCGCATAGGCGCGCGGGAAGTTGACGTTCCAGAATACGGGGCGCGGCTCATCGGCTGCCAGTCGGGCTGCCATGACGCGCTCCAGGATCAAGGCGAACTCCTCTGCCGCCTCATCGTATGAGATAGTACTCGCGACATCGAGCGACACGGCAAACGAGGCGATATCGTGCAGCATGCCCTCCATCGCCGCGCCGACCGTGCCCGAATAGAGGATATCCGTCGCGAGGTTCGCGCCGTGATTGATGCCCGAGACGACGACATCCGGCTTCTCCTCCGCCAGAGCCTCGAGGTAGAGCTTGACGCTGTCCGTCGGCGTACCGTCGACAGCCCACGCCTCGATGCCGTACTTTTCGGCGAGTGCCTTGCCGCGGATGAGCTCGAGCGGACGGCCGACGTTCAGTGCATGGGCCATGCCGCTCTGCTGGCGCGCCGGCGCCGAGACGACGACCGTGTGCTCGCGCGCACAGAATGCTTTGACGAGGGACTCGAGTCCCTTGGCCTGGATGCCGTCATCATTGGAGATCAGGATTCGCATGATGTCATTCCTTTCTGTTGCTCTGTTGCAATCTCTATTAGCAGATACAAAAAAGGCTCCTTCTGCAAGGAGCCGTTATCTCAAAATGGTGACCCACCACGGAATCGAACCGTGAACCTACTGATTAAGAGTCAGTTGCTCTGCCAGTTGAGCTAGTGAGTCATCATCTTTCTTTTATCTGTCAGTCGCTGTCGCAACCAACGAATATTATTATAGACGGGCGCTCCCGTTCTGTCAACACCTTTTTGCTGTTTTTTTTATTTTTTTTACTGTTGCGCCGTTTCTCCCCCGCCGAAGAGCGACTGCAGCTTGAAGAAAGCCGTACCGAGGATGCCCGAGAGGATTGACGCCGAGAGGATGCTGATCTTCGCAAGGTCGAGCATCGCGCTGTCCGTGAAGGCCAGCGAGGCGATGAAGATAGACATCGTGAAGCCGATGCCGCCGAGCATGCCCGTCGCCGCGAGCTGGCTCTTCGTCGCATTGCCTGGCAATGACAGGCCAAAAGCCTTGCAGAGCACGAATACCGCGCCGAAGATCCCGATGGGCTTGCCGAGGCAGAGACCCGCGAGGATGCCGAGGAAGATCGGCGACGTCATGTCAAGCGTCGCGAGCGAGATGGCGACGCCAGCATTCGCCAGCGCAAAGATTGGCATGATAGCGTAGGCCGACCACGGCTCGAGCGCGTGCTCGAGCTTGTGCAAGAGCGACGCCTCCGGGTCCGCGGCCGCCGGGATAGAGAGGCCGAGCAGCACGCCCGCGATCGTCGGGTGGATGCCCGCCTGCAGGAAGGCCAGCCAAGCGACGAGGCCGAGCGCGATGTAGGCCGGCAGGAAACGCACGCGGAAGCGGCCGAGCACGAAGGCCGCCGCCACCGCCGCGAGCCCTAGGAAGAGCGCCGACACCGTGAGGTCCGTGTTGTAGAACAGCGCGATGACGACGATGGCGCCGAGGTCATCGACGATGGCGAGCGCCGTCAGGAAGACGACGAGGCCGAGCGGCGCCTGGCGCGCGGCGATGGTCATGATGCCGAGCGCAAAGGCAATGTCCGTCGCCATCGGGATGCCCCAGCCGCCGAACGTCGGCTGCCCATAGTTGATGGCCGCGTAGAAGATGGCCGGTACGAGCATGCCGCCGAGCGCCGCGCCGACGGGCAGCAGCATCGCCGAATACGTGCGCAGCTCGCCGTAAAGGAATTCGCGCTTGATCTCGAGGCCGATGACGAAGAAAAACACCGCCATGAGCCCGTCGTTGATCCAGTGCAGCAACCCCATCTCGAGCACGTATTCCCCTGCCCCGATGGCAATGGGCATATGCAGCAGATGCTCATATGACTCGGCTAGCGGCGAATTCGCCACGATGAGTGCGAGGATGGCACAGGCGAGCAGGATGACGCCGCTGCTCGCCTCCCAGCGTAGGAACGCGAGGAAAGGCTCCGCAAGCCCCTGCATGGATTTGATTGTCTCTTTCATGATTCCATCACTTCCTTTTCTTGTTCATTTCTCTTGCTTCTTGGTCTAATTCCTTTGGTAACATGATGTCAGGGCTCTGCCACAGCGTGCAGAGTTCTTATTCTTACTCTACCATAGAAATCTGAGAAAGAAAAGGAACTGTATCACAAAAAGCACCACGAAGGTGCTCCCCGCGGCCCGGAAAAGCCGGACCGGCAGGAGGCAGAGGTTCGTGATGCTTTAGAATCATGCTTTCGTTTTGTGGCTGAGCAGTTTGACCGGCAGCAGCAGGACAAAGTTGAAGACGAGGATCACGAGGATCAGCAGGGCGCCGATACCATTGGCGATGGCATCGCGGTCCGGCACGAGGCCCGTACTCATGAGGTACCAGAGATGGACGGCTAGCGTCTCGCCGCCTGCCATGACGTCCGTGTCGAACATGTGGCGCGATACCGTCGTGCCTGCCGTGAAGATCAGGATGGCCGTCTCGCCGAGTGCGCGGCCCGCCGTCAGCGTGATGCCCGTGATGATGCCCGGCATGGCGCTCGGCAGCACGACCTTGAAGATCGTCTGGAGCTTCGTCGCACCGAGTGCGAGGCTTGCCTCTTCATACGACTTCGGCACCGTGCGGATGGATTCCTCTGTCCCGCGCACGAGCATCGGCAGGTTCAGGAGGACGAGCGTCAAGGAGCCACCGAGGATGGAGAAGCCCATGTTCATCATGTTGACGAAGATGATCATGCCGAACAGGCCGAGGACGATGGACGGCACCGTCGCGAGGCTTTCGACCGAGAGGCGGATGCACTTCGTCAGCTTGTTCTCGCGTGCGTACTCCGCGAGGTAGATGCCAGCGCCGAGCGCGATTGGGATGGAGATGGCCATCGAGAGGAAGAGCATGTAGAACGAGTTGAAGAGCTGCGAGCCGACGCCGCCGCCCGCCATCATGTCGCTCGACTTGCCGAAGATGAAGTGCGGCGAGAGGACCGGCAGGCCCTTGTAGAGAAGATAGCCGAGGAAGGCAGCGAGCAGGCCGAGGATGAAGAATCCCACGAGCCAGAGGCATGTCCTCGCAAGTTGATTCTGTACTTTCGTGTTCATATTATACCCTCCTCGTGCCGAAGCGGCGGATGACCAGGATCATGGCGAGCGAGATCAAGAGCAGTACGAAGGCCATGAGGAACAGTGCGTTGCCCCAGACCGAGCCGAACGGCGTGTTGCCCATCTCGACGACGATGTTGCTCGTCAGCGTTGCGGTCGGCGAGAGCAGCGACGTGACGATCTGCGGCGTGTTGCCGATGAGCATCTGCACCGCCATCGTCTCGCCGATCGCGCGCGCCATCGCGAGCACGACGGCCGTCAGGATGCCAGGCGCTGCGGCCGGCACGATGACGTGGACCATCGTCTGCCACCACGTTGCGCCGAGCGCGAGGCTCGCCTCCTCCAGCGGCTTCGGCACGGCATTGAGCGCATCCGTGCTGATGGAGAGGATCGTCGGCATGATCATGATGGCGAGCACGAGCGAAGCCGCGAGCACGCCGAAGCCCGTCGTCGCGCCGAGCGCATCGCGCAGGTACGGCACGAGCAGCGTCAGGCCGATGTAGCCGTAGACGACCGACGGGATGGCGACGTAGAGGTCCGTCGCCGGACGCATGATGTTCTTGAGCCAGCTCGGTGCGACCTTCGCGAGGAAGATGGCGCCGAGCAGGCCGAGCGGCGCGCCGATGAGCACGGAGAGAATTGTCGTCACCAGCGAGCCGACGATGCATGAGAGTGCTCCAAACTTGCCGAGCGACGGATCCCAGCTCGCGCTGAAGAAGAACTCCAGCGGGCTGACCTCCGCGAAAGTCATGAGACCCTGCTTGCCGACAAAGAAGATGATCGAGAAGATGATGATCGTCATGAGAAAGGCAGCCGCAATGAAGAGATACCGCCCGCACTTGTCGTAGAATAACCTGCGCTCATGACCGCCGCCCGACTGTTTGCCATCGAGGCGGCCGATTGTTGCTGCCCGTTCCATAAAAACCTCCTGTATAAACGTGATGCAGGACATCCGTCCTGCATCATCCTACCCTTTTACTGCTTGTTCAGTTTGAGTTTTTGTCCAAAGATTCCTTCAGATTACTTCTTCATCTTGTTGACCGGGATGAAGCCGAGTTTCTCTACCTGCGTATTCTGGAACTCATCGCTGAGGATATAGTCGATGAAGGCCTTGACAGCACCCGTCGGCTCGCCCTTCGTGTACATGTGGCCGTAGCCGTAGATCGGATACTTGCCATCGATGATGTTCTGCGGGGAATACTCGACACCGTCGAACTTCAGGACCTTGACGGAGTCATCGGCATACGGTGCATCGACATAGCCGATGGAACCCGGCGTGCTGGCGATAGCGGCACGGACCGCACCGTTGGAATCCTGGATGACGGCGTTATCCGTGAAGGAAGCGCCCTTGAGGACGACGTCAGCAATCGTAGCGCGCGAACCTGAGGACTTTGCACGGTGGATCAGCGTGATTGGCTGGTCATCGCCGCCGACTTCCTTCCAGTTCGTGATCTTACCCGTCAGGATGTCGATGGCCTGCTGCTTCGTGAGGTTGTCGACCCTGTTGGCCTTGTCGACGATGAAGACGAACGGCTCAACGACGACCTTGTGGTCGACGAGTCCTTTGTCCTTGTACTCGTCCGGCAGGTTGACATCCGAGTTACCGATCTGGACGGAACCCTCAGCGACCTGATTCATGCCCGTGAAGGAGCCGCCGCCTGCAACGTTGACCGTGATCTTCTCGTACTTATCCTGGAATGCTTCCTGAGCCGGCTTCAAGAGCGGCAGCAGGGCCGTCGAGCCCGAAGCCGAGATCTTGCCGGAGATTTTCTGTGCAGCGCTCCCAGAAGAGCTGGCTGCCTGCTGGCTGCCGCCGCCGCACCCCGTCAGCAGCACTGCCGCACTCGCGACTACAGCGCCGACGGAAAGAAGTTTCTTCATCTTGTTGAACATATTATTTCCTCCCCAAATCATTTGCTGATTGGAACCCTGGAGCCCTTCGGCTCCCTTCATCGTTCTCCTATATCGTAGCAAAGAACCGGCGGCCGTTTGTTGTCTCCATGTTACGCTTTTGTTAAATCCAAATGCTATCTGCGCAACAAAAAAGCCGCCCGGAGGCGGCAGGAATCGCTCAGCGCTGCAAATACTGCTTGCGCATGAGAAAGTAGAATGGCACAGCGATCAAAAGGCCGCCGAGGCCGAAGAAAATCTTGTGGAGGTCAGCCTGGACGAGCAGCCAGATGCTGACGAGGACGGCGACGACGGGGATGACGGGGCCGAACAGCACAGGAAGCGTGCTCGGGTGCTCGGGGTCGCGCTTGCGCAGGACGAGGATGGCCAGGCAGGTCGGCACATACTGGGCGAAGCGCGAGACGACGCTGATAGCGGCCAGTGTCGTGAAGCTGCCGGACAGGGCGATGAGGATGCCGACGACGGTCGCGAAGAGGATGGCCACGTACGGCGTGTGGAAGCGGTTGTAGCGCGAGAACACGGGCGGCAGCATGCGGTCGTCGGCAATGGCGACGATGACGCGCGGCGTCAGGAAGGACGAGGCCAGGTTGATGCCGCCGATGGAGACAAGCGTGCCGGCTGTGACGAGCAGGCCGCCAGCTGTGCCGAGGAAGACGGCAGCAGCCGTCGCAATCGGCGTCTTCGTCTCGGCGAGGTCTGGGCCGAGCACGCCGATGGACACCATCATGATGAGGAAGTAGAAGGCCGAGACGAGCAGCATGACCATGACGATGGCGCGCGGGATGTTGCGCTTCGGGTCGTCCATGTCCTCAGCGGCCTCGGCGATGGCCTCAAAGCCCGTAAAGGCGTAGAAGATCAGCAGCGCGGCCGCGCCGAAGGAGCAGTTGGCGGCAGCCTCCCCGCTCGGCAGCAGCGGCGTGAAGTTCGCGCCATTCATGTAGAAGATGCCGATGGCGATGAAGAGCACGAGCGGCAGCAGCTTGCCGACCGTCACGAGGTTGTTGATGACTTTCGAGAGCTGGACGCCGAGGATGTTGATGAGGCCGAGCGAGCCCATGAGCGCGATGATGACGGCGTCCTTGTAGAACGGGTCTTTCATGGTCGGCAGGACGGCGGTCAGTGCCGGCGCGAAGCCGTTGGCCATGGCCGCCGTTGCGCTGGAAGCGGCCACTGACTTCGGCGAAGCAGAGCGCGAGTGACATCGCCAGGAGCGCGTCGAACACGATGACGACCAAGGAGAACGAGCCCGCGAGCGCGTACGCCTTGTTCGGCAGCAGGAAGATGCCTGAGCCGATGATGGCATTGATGCCGAGCAGCACAATGCTCCAGAAACCGAATTTCCTTTTCTGCATGAGTCTCTCTCTTTCTATCTTTCCCGTTTATTCCTATCCCTTATCCGCGTGCCGGGTCGAGCAGCCAGCTGAACAGGCGCTGCATGTCGCGGCGCTCACGGTGCATCATCTCGGGGTGCCACTGCACGGCGAGGATGGGCTCTTCGATGCCCTCCAGCCCCTCCACCGTCCCGTCAGCCGCACGGGCCGTCACGCGGAGTCCTGGTGCGATGCGATTGGCTGCCATATGATGGAAGGAATTGACCGTCAGCGATGGGCCGAGCAGGCGGTGCAGCACGGAGCCCGGCGCCACCGTCACCGTATGCGTGGCCTGCGCCGGATGGCCGCACTGGAAGTGGCGCACGAAGCTGCCCTCCTCCTCGCTCATGTCCTGATAGAGCGTGCCGCCCATCGCGACATTGAGGCTCTGGAGGCCACGGCAGATCCCGAGGATGGGCAGGCCGCGCCGGCGGGCCGCCGCGATGAGCAGCTGGTCGAAGGTATCGCGCTCGGGCAGCGTGCTGCCGAGCTTCTCATGCGGCTCCTCGCCCCAGAGCAATGGGTCGACATCCCAGCCACCTGAGATGACCAGCGCGTCAATCGTGCTGACCTGTGCCTCAACCACCTCCGGGTCCGTCGTCACCGGCAAAATGAGCGGCACGCCGCCCGCTGATGCAACGGCCTGCACGTAATCGTCGTTGACGTACGATTTCCCATAGCCCGGGAACAGGCCGCCTTCCATGAACATCAAATTGCCGCCGATGCCGATGAGCTTCTTGCGAGTTACCTCTGTCGTATCCGTATGAAATCCCCCTGTCTCTTCAGCAGATTGCCATATTATGCTTATATATTTCATACATGTCTGCTATGCTTTATGGTTGACAGTGTAACAACTTTGCCGAGGTCTGTCAAGAGAGAGTTTGATTAGAGAGGCAAAAAGCCGCCCGGAGGCGGCTTGATGGTTGTCAGAGTACCCAGACGACGGCGATGACGAGTGCGGGCAGGAGGTTGGCGACGCGCACGTGCGGCAGGCCGAAGAGGTTCGTGCCGACGCAGAAGATCAGGATGTTGCCGACGGCGCTGAGGCTCTTGAGGGCGGCGGGCGTCATGACGGGCTCGAGGAAGCCGGCCAGCAGGAAGATGGTCCCCTGGAAGATGCCGACGGAGAGCGCGGAGAAGATGCAGCCCTTGCCGAGCGTCGAGGTCATGATCATGACGATGACGGCGTCGAGCACGGTCTTGGCAAACAGGACGAACGGGTCGCTGAGCAGGCGGTCGTTGATGGAGCCGATGACGGCCATCGCGCCGATGCAGACCGTCAGGGACGCGGTGACGAAGCCGTCGACGAAGCGCGTGTCGCCGCTGCTGCCCGTCCTGCGCCGCAGCCAGATGCCGAAGCGCTCCATCTTATCCTCGAGATTGATGGCCTCGCCGAGCAGCGCGCCGCCGATGAGGCTCGCGAGCATGCAGTTCGTGCCGACGAGCAGAACCTTCCCGTCAGCACCGACCGCCAGCATCTCCTTGACCGTCCCCGTCAGGCCGAGGAACATGACGGCCACGGCACAGGCCATCATGAGCGTCTTCTGGAAGCGCTCCGATATCAGCCGCCCGCAGCCGAGTCCCAAGAGGCCGCCGCCGACAATCCCCAACACATTTGCCAAGATACCGATTCCTGGAAACAAGAAATCCCCGCCCTTCTGAACGAACAAAACAAAAACGAAATCAAGAACAGATTCATTATAGCATATGACAGCAATGCTTCGTGAAATGCGCCTCCCTCTTTTACTTTTACTTCATCAAAGATTCATCTGCATCTCAGTTTCTACGCGGTACAGATGACACTTTCCTGAAAAAACAGATTCTGCGCCTGCTGTGGCTTGACAAGGGGAAGGCGATACTCTAGGATAAGGAATTGTCGTTCTTATGATTGCGAACCATCATCAGTCTATACATCTATGAATCATAGCATATCAAGAAAGGATGCTGTCATGCTGCCACCTATCCCGTGGAAGTACGCCCTGCCGCTCTTCGGCCTGGCTACGTCCGCTTTTGTGTTCAATACGTCTGAGTTTATGCCGATCGGCCTGCTCTCGGACATCGCCGCTTCTTTTGCGATGACGCCTGCGCAGACGGGCATCATGATCACGGTCTATGCCTGGATGGTTGGCTTGCTCTCGCTGCCGTTGATGCTGGTGGCCTGCCGCATGGAGCTGCGCCGCCTGCTGCTCCTGACGATTGGCCTCTTCATGCTCGGGCAACTCGGCTCTGCCTTCGCGGTGAACTTCCCGATGCTCATGGGTGCGCGTATCGCGGTCGCCTGCGCCCACTCCATCTTCTGGTCGATTGCGGGGCCGCTCGCCACGCGCCTCGTCACGCAGGTGCGCCAGCCGTTCGCGCTCTCGATGATCGCGACGGGCTCCTCGATTGCCATGATCTTCGGCCTGCCGCTCGGGCGCGTCGTCGGCCTGGCGCTCGGCTGGCGCATGACATTCCTCTCGCTCGCCGCCATCGCCTTCCTCGCGCTTGTCTTCCTCTGGCGCGTCTTCCCGCCACTCTCAAAGCAAGAACCGTTCTCGCTGCGCAAGCTGCCCACGCTCTTCCACAATCCTCTGACGCGCAGCATCTTCATCCTGTCGCTGCTCTTCGCGACGGCGTACTTCACGACGTACAGTTTCATCGAGCCGTTCCTCGCGACGGTCGCTGGCTTCGCGCCGACGTCCATCACCTGGACGCTCATGGTGCTCGGGCTCTGCGGCTTCCTCGGCAGCATGCTGTTCTCACGTCTCTACGGTCTGCACCGCCGTCTCGTGCTGCGCAGTGGCGTCATCGGCCTCTTCATCGCCCTGCTCGTCTTCCTGCCCGCGGCCGCCTTCACGCCGACGATACTGGCCTGCTGCATGCTACTCGGCACAATCTCGACCATGTTCAACGTCGCGATGCAGGCGGAGCTCATCCGCGGCTGCTCGCGCACGGACGCGCCGGTCGCCATGTCAATTTTCTCGGGCATCTTCAACGTCGGCATCGGCGGCGGCACCTTCCTCAGCGGCTATCTTGCGGCCGACGGCGCGCTTCCGAACATCGGCTTCTTCGGTGCGGCCATCGCCGCGCTTGCCGTCCTCTACCTGTTCGCCTTCTATCTGCCCGCCATCCAGAAGATGGCCAGCCACTGACCTCTCCGCTCAATGGCAACCAAAAGATAAAACGAAAACGCCTGCTCGTCATGCAGTCCTGTAATCATGCCATGACGGGCAGGCGTTTTTTCAGCGCTTTTTCTTTCCCTTGTCCTTGTACATCTCACGGTCGACCTTGGTGATGATGGCATCCATGTCAGGTATCGGTGTCATGCTGACAAGGGCGCCGAGCGCGACGCTGACGTGATGCGTGCGGAAGGCCTCGCGCAGGGACTGCTGGACTTCCTCGACATGTGTCTCGTCAAGCTGCTCGACAATCATGAGGAATTCGTCGCCGCCCATGCGGAAGACATGCCCCTTGCCGGCCCAGCGCTGTGCCTGCAGCATGATATCGGCCACCGTCTTGATGAGGGCATCGCCCGCTTCGTGGCCGTGCTCATCGTTCATGCGCTTGAGACCGTTGACATCGCCGAAGAAGAAAGCGCAGGAGATGCCCTTCGGCAGGTCCATGAAGTAGATTGCCTGATTGATGTAGACGAGGTCGTACGTCTCCGGGTCGCACATGTAGACGCGCTCGTTCATGTGGTCGAACTTCTCGCGGTCAAAGGCGATGCGGTCGCCGATGTAAATGGACTCACCGAGATGGTCCTTGTGCGCGGCCTCGCCGCGCTCGACAAGCAGCTGCAAAAGGCCCTCGATGCTCTTCGTCTCCGAGCCGTAACCCACGGCATACTGCAGGTAGAGCGTGCAGGGACAGCCGCGCACGCTGTGGATGTTGTGGATGGCATTCGCGAGGCGCAGCAGCCGGTCGCGCAGCCGCTGCTCATGGATGAGCTTGTGGAAGCAGAGGAAACGTCCCGAGCCGATGTGTGCGAGGACGCTGCCTGGCACGATGGCCTGGTGGACTTCCTCAGCCAGGCGCCTCAGCAGCTCGCGGCGAAACGCCTCGCCGTACGAGCGCGCGGCCGACTCGAGGGCTGGCACATAGAAGTAGACGGCCGTGAAATCCTCGCCCTTCTTCAGGTAATTGTCCATGAACTCGATGCCCGCCATGAGCATGCCGCGGCAATTGGTGTAGCCCGTCTCCTTGTCGATGACGGCGTCGCGGTAATCGTCGAGGTCGTGGCCGAACTCCCAGAAGCGGCCGATGATCCCCTCCACCTTTCCCGCGCGCGCGAGCTACCGGATGCGGAAGCAGTTCGAGAAGGTCATCTCCCCGTCCTCGCGCAGGGCAGCGCGGATGGCGTGCATGTCGATGTAGGCGAGAAAGCGGGCCCTGTCGGCCGGATAGACCATCGCCTCGGCATAGGCCGCAAAGAAGCCGCCGATGCCCTTGCAAGTGCCCCCTTCATCCTCCGCCCAGTCCTGCGTGCCGATGAGCACCTCGCACGTGTCCTGCTACGCGGTCAGAAAGAAGACGTGCTGGTAGAGCAAGCAGAGGTTGCGCATGATCTGGTCAAAGCGCTGCTCGCTCTCATCGTACGCCCGCTCCATCGTGATGTCATCAAACTGCGCCTGATAGATGACGAGCTTCCGGTTCGCGCCCAACCTGCTCATCATGACGCGCACATAGTGCCCCTGCTCCGAGAAGGTCATGGACTGCTCGCCATGCGTCATGTCCACCTGCTTCATGAGATTCAGGAAGCGCACGCGGAACGGGTGATTGGGCACGCGCAGGCAGTGATTGACCTGCTCCTGGTCGTGAATGCCGATCTCGGATGAGTGCGTCCAGAAGCGGCTGTTGCCCATCAGTAGCGCGGGATTTTCCCCATCAAAGGTAAACAGCGCGATGGATGCGTGCGCGGGGATGTCCGTGAGCCCGATCGTGTTGTAGAGCTGCGCTTCGGCGCGCGTCTCACACTGATACTGCTGCTTCTCCAATGCATCGTGCAGCTTCTCTGGCTGCATCGGCCGGCCATAGTCAGACCTGCTCGACGGGCGCCAGCGCGAGGAACGAGTCCGCCGACAGATGGCTGAAGTCCTCGCGCGTCTCGCACTGGAATAGGTCGAGCGCCATGCTGTTGTACTGCAGGATATGCTCCGAGCCATCCGCCCGCATCAGGCATACCGCACCGGCCACCTCTTCATAGCAGGAATCGTCACACGTCATAGATACTCCCCCATATCCCCAGATTCACTTCTCCGGCATCTGTTATCTAATTATCTATTGCCTATCATCGGACTGCCATCACGTATCGCATACCAGCCCGTCCGTCTGCCGCATCAGCGCTCAACCCGCTCGAACCGGTACGTCTGCGTGGCGTCAGGGTACTTCTGACGGTCGACCTCACTCATGAACATCAGGAGCGGCCGCACGTAGACCATGTAATCGCCGTAAAGCGCGCGATAACAGACCATGCGCTCATTCGTCTCGGTGTGGATGACGGGGCACTCGATGATCTCGTAGAGATGTTTCTTGAAGTGCCGCCAGATCTCGCCATGTTTCGGAAGTTCTCTTGTCATGCTATCTCCTCACTCGGGGCAGTGCCGCCCACATGGCAGCAAAAATGCCGGGCCCAAAGGCCCGGCACTCTTGCTTCCACCGTTTCGAACGTCTTGCACATCTTGCAAGCAGGACTTCACTGCCTCTTGAATTTTTCTTCATTATACCGAAAAGAAAAACATTTTGCAATCAGAATCTGTTCAATTTCAAATATATTATGCCCGCCTTTCTATCCGTCCCGCTCCGGCAGAAGCAGGTAGATGAGCCCCGTGTTGTCGAGCTCGGGCAGGCTGCGGAAGACGGCCATGCGCTCGTCATCTGTGGCATAGGGATGGCGCGCGATGTCCAAGAGGCAGCTGATGAACTGGCCGTGCGAGAAGAGCACAATCGTCTCCTCCGGCCGCTCCTCGATGCGCTGCAGGACGAGTCTTGCGCGCGCGACGAGCGCATGGAACGATTCGGCGCCCACGCCGTCGCAGTAATCCGGTTCCTGCCTCTGCCAGTAAGCCCTGACCCAGGGCAGACGCTCGGTGCGCCGCGTGCCGCGGCAGCGCTCCGGTGAGAGGTAGGTGAACTCCGCCGTCTCCGGCCAGACCTCGACGGGCACATCGGGAAACCGCTCACGGAGCGGCTCGGCCGTCTGCTGGGCGCGGCGGAACGAGGACGTGACGATGAGGTCGGGCCGCGCATCGATGCGCGTGCTGAGCCTTTTTGCCTGCTCCTCCCCGAGCGCCGTCAAAGGGATGCTCGCATGGTCCTGCGTCGGCAGATTGACATTGCCCGTGCTCTGCCCGTGGCGCACGAGCAGGAGAACCTTGAACTTCGTATGCATGTCTTATCCCCTGCTATACTCAATCGACATAGGTGACCGGATTGCCCGTGACCGGCACGACGCGGCGGTTCGGCAGGCCGTCTGGCGTGTCGGGATAGCCGAGGCTCAGCGAGGCGTAGACGGCCTCGTCCTCCTTCATGCCGAGCTCCTGCAGGTAGGCCGTGAGGACGGGATTGCCCTGCAGCCAGCGCAGCTGGTTGATCCAGCACGAGCCGAGGCCCAGGGCGTTGGCCGCGAGCATCATGTTCTGCATGGCGCACGACGCGTCCGCAAAGTTGTTGCCGTAATTCTTCTTGTTGGCCACGATGATGAAGGCGGCGGGATTGTATAGGAAGGTGTAGCTGCCCTTCTTCGAGGCGCGGATAGCACCGCCGAAGTTATCGTCGTTCTCAGGCGTGACCTCCATCTTCGCGAACTCCTGCCGCACGAGCGCGGCGAGCTCCTGCATGGTTTCCTGCTTGCGGATCACGAGGAAGTGGTCCTGATTCTTGTGCTTGCCGCTCGGGGCCTGGCGACCCGCCTCGATGACCTTGTCGAGCAGCTCCTGCGGCACAGGCTCCTCTTTGAATTTGCGCGTGCTGTGACGCGTGGCAATGCAAGAAAAAACATCCATGATTCTGCGCTCCTTTTCTATCTCAAAAACAGTAACAATCTCATATCATGGTATTTTTCGACAGCAGGCACCAGAATCCCTGCTTTTCCCCTGCACGCGCAAAAAGGCCTCTGCACGGGAAAGGAGTGCAGAGGTCTTCAATAGACTAGCTCAAATCAGGCGATTCTTCTTCTGGTGGATGCGCTCGGCCGTCTCGAGGTAGATGACCCACTCGGCGATGTTGACGGCGTGGTCGCCGATGCGCTCGAGGAAGCGTGCGATGAAGAGCAGCTGCGTCGCGTCTTTCTGGCGCGCGCCCTCTTTCGTGACGAAGTCCGACAGCGCGTAGAACGTGTGCTCAAAGACCTCATCCATCTGCTTGTCCATCTTGCGGACCTCGTCGGCCTCCTGGACGTTCTTGTCGCGATACGCCTTGACGGCGCGGCACACCATCGTCGAGGCGCAGTTGCCAAGTTCCTCGATCCAGCGCTTGCAGTCGGGATTGAGCGGCTCCTTGACCGAAAGGACCGTCTTGGCGATGTCGAAGGCGTGGTCGCCGATGCGCTCGACGTCCGTCGAGATCTTGAATCCCGTCGCGATGACACGCAGGTCATGCGCGATCGGCTGCTGCTTGGCGATCAAGAGGATGCACTTGTCCTCGACGTCGATGATCATGTCGTCGATGGCGTCATCGGCCTTCATGACCTTCTTCGCAAGGACGGCATCGTCCTCGAGAAGCGCCTTCATCGACTGCTCGACGTTTGTAAGGGCCTTGTCGCCCATCGTGGCGACGAGCTCCTGCACGACCTCGAGATCGTGGATGTATTCCTGTCTTGTCTGGCGTTCCATATCAGCCGAACCTCCCTGTGATGTAGTCTTCCGTCTTCTTGTCGTGCGGCTTCGTGAAGATGACATCCGTCGTGTCATGCTCGATGAGCTTGCCGTTGAGGAAGAAGGCCGTGTAGTCGGAGACACGCGCGGCCTGCTGCATGTTGTGCGTGACCATGACGATCGTGTACTCCTTCTTGATCTCCTGCACGAGCTCCTCGATCTTCATCGTCGAGATCGGGTCGAGGGCGGAGCACGGCTCGTCCATCAGGACGACTTCCGGCTCGACGGCCATGACGCGCGCGATGCAGAGGCGCTGCTGCTGGCCGCCCGACATGCCCATTGCCGAGGCGTCGAGACGGTCCTTGACCTCATCCCAGAGTGCTGCACCGCGCAGGCTCTTCTCGACGATCTCGTCGAGGCGCTTCTTGTCCGTCAGCCCATGCACGCGGCAGCCATAGGCGACATTGTCGTAGATGGACATCGGGAACGGGTTCGGGCGCTGGAAGACCATGCCCACGCGCTTGCGCAGGTTGACGAGGTCCACGTCCTTGTCGTAGATGTCCCGATCATCGAGCGTGATCTTGCCGTCAATCTGAACGCCGTCGATGAGGTCATTCATGCGATTGAGCGTGCGCAAGAACGTGGACTTGCCGCAGCCCGAGGGGCCAATGAGTGCAACGACCCTATTTTCCGGCACTTCAAGCGAGACATCAAACAGGGCCTGATGCGTCCCGTAATAAAGATTGAGGTGCTGTGCCTGCATTTTCATATGCGAGTTCCTCCCAAAACAAAAGCATCCCTGCGGGCTGCCTGATATTTCATTTCTGAACAATATCATTGTACCTGTTCCCCAGAGCGGCTTTGTTGTGGCTATGTAAATTCTATGTAAAAAGACGTTCTGAGTAAAAAGACGTTCTGACGCTCTAGGGCCGCCGCCTCCTCATCACTTGCATGAACGGGGAATCCCGCGGTACAATCAAGAGGGTATGCGGGCTGCCTGCCCCACCTGCTCTTCCGGACCTTCTCATCCATCCTAGAAAGGAGCACATAACTGATGGAACTTCGCGTACAGCAAGCCAGGGCGATCGTCCATGAAATCAATACGGTCCTGCCGCAAAAGATCAATCTGATGAATAAAGATGGCATCATCATAGCCAGCACAGACCCAGAGAGAATCCATACCTTCCACGGTGGAGCAGCTCGCGTCATACGGGAAAACCTCGACGAGCTGCGCATCTATCGGGAAAACGAGTATCCCGTCACACGGCCGGGCACGAATTTCATGCTGCAGGTAGAGGGCGTCCCCATTGGCGTTCTGGGCATCACGGGCTCATATGAGAGCATCCTGCCGATTGCCAATGTCATCCGCAAGATGACGGAGCTGCTCGTCCACGAACAGGAATACCAGCGGATGCAGACACACCTGCAGTACCAGCGCCACCTCTTCCTGCAGGAACTCCTGGAGCACAGCGAGACCTTTCTCTCGAAAGAGCAGATCGAGCGCGCGCGCCTGCTCGATATCGACCTCAGCGTGCCGCGCCGCATCGTCGTGGCAGATCTCGACAGCCCCGTCTCACCCGAACGCCACAACGAGGTGTTCTCGCAGCTCGAGATGGAAGCGCAGCGCATCGATGCAGCCTGCCGCGCCATCTCCACCAATCAGATGATTGTCTTCCTGACCGACATCCGCCCGCAAGAACAGCTCCGCTCCTTCGCCGAGAAGCTTTTCGTGTACGCCAAGCGCCACGGGATAGGGCTCTGCCTCGGCCTCGACTCCCCCGCTCCCGACAACACGAGGCTCCGCCAGGCCTTCGAGCAGGCACGCAAAGCGCTCTACTCCTGCCATCGCAAGGGGACCGTGCACATCAAGGGCTACGATGAGATCAACATGGAGCTCTTTGCCGACTTGATCCCACTCACAGCAAAGCGCGAGTATGTCAAAAAGATTTTTCACGGCTACACCCCACTGGAGCTCGCCGATGCCGTACACACCTTGGAATGCTTCTTCGAGCACGATGGGTCCATCACCCGCACAGCCGACGCGCTCTACATCCATAAGAACACGCTGCAGCAACATCTGAGAAAGATTGCTGCGCGCACCGGATACGACCCGCGTTCGCTGCGCTCCAGTGCCGTCTTCTACGTCGTGCTCTACTTCTATCAGGACATCCATCTGGCAGGTTTTCCAACATGAAAGCATGTGCCGGTATGGATGCAAGGTTTTATATCATTTAACTATTCGGAATATATCGTCTTGCAATAGTACGCAAACTATAAATATAGAGAAATATATGTCCTACATACCATATATTTCCCGCTCTCGACAATGATATACTATAAGAGAATCCTATCGAATCATGTGAAATATATATCACAGATGTCAAAGAAGTCCATTCTCATCTATCATCGAAGGAGGTTTTATCATCAACGGTTTCCAACTTCTCATAACATTTTTCCTGCACATCCTGCTCATGCTCGTCGCTCGCTCTAAATGGAAGATTCATCCCTTTCTCTCATTGATGGGCACCTCCCTCCTGCTGGCCATCGTCGTCGGTCTGCCACTTGCCAAAATCCCGGGCATCATCGGGGCTGGCTTCTCTGGCACGTTTGCCAGCATCGGCATCGTCATCATCCTCGGCGCCCTGATTGGCCTGATCCTGGAACACACGGGGGCCGCCATCCGCTTGGCCGATGTCGTCATCCGCTGTGTCGGCGAGAAGCATCCACAGCTCGCCATGATGCTCATGGGATGGATTGTCTCCATCCCGGTCTTCTGCGACAGCGGTTTCGTCATCCTGAATCCAATCCGCAAGGCCATCTGCAAGAAGATCAAGGGAATCAGTCCTGTAGGTATGGCCGTCGCGCTCTCTGGCGGCCTCTACACGTCGCACGTCTTCATCCCGCCGACGCCAGGGCCAATTGCAGCAGCGGGCTCGCTCGGCGTCGCCGACAATCTCGCCGCCGTCATTCTCGTCGGCATCTGCGCTTCAATCCCAGCACTCTTGGCTGCCTATCTCTTCTCACTCCACATCGCCAAGAAGAACATCTCCGTCAAGGAGACGAACGAAGAGAATGCCCTTGCCGAAAAGGACTACGATGAGCTCGTCAGAAGCTTCGGCCAGCTGCCAGGTGCGGCCGCATCCTTCGCCCCCATCGTCATCCCGATTCTCCTCATGGCCTTGGGTTCCATCGTCACGATGGCTGGGATGCAGGGCGTCATGGCAACTGGCATCAAATTTCTCGGCACTCCGATCATCGCTCTGACCGTCGGCCTCATCCTGGCAGTCTACCTTTTGGCCTCCACGGGCAAGATGAAAGATTTCTACGATGTCACAGACCAGACCATGAAGACCGTCGGCCCAATCCTCTTCATCACGGCAGCCGGCGGCGTGCTCGGCAAGGTCATCACAGCCGCGGGCTTCGTGGAATTCATGAAAGCCAATGCCGACTTTCTCGCCAGCGTCGGCATCTTCTTCCCCTTCCTGATTTCAGCCATCCTCAAGACGGCACAGGGCTCCTCGACTGTCGCGATCACGACGACTGCCGGCATCATGGGCATGTTCTCGGATTCAGCCTCCATGATGACCGCACTGGGTCTCAATACGGAAATGGCCGCTCTGCTGACCGTCATGGCCATTGGTGCTGGTGCTATGACGGTATCGCATGCCAACGACAGCTATTTCTGGGTTGTCACGAATTTCACAGGCATGGACCCGCAGGACGGCTACCGCACGCAGACCATGATGACGTTCATCGTTGGCATCGTCTCGATGGCAGCTATCTTCCTGGCCTCGCTCGTACTGCTCTGATCTCCTGCACATGACACGCAAACTCCAGAAAAATTTATCCGAAAGAAGGATCGATATGAACATCGTCATTGCAATCGACTCATTCAAAGGATGCATCTCCTCCATGGATTCCGGCAGACTCCTGCGGAAGGCCATCCTGGATGTCTATCCAAAGGATGATGTCGCGGTATTCCCCTTGGCCGATGGTGGCGAAGGAACGGTGGACGCCATGGTGCAGGGCCTGCATGGCCGCATCGTCCCCGTCACTGTGACGGGACCGCTGGGCACCAAGATTGAGAGCCGCTATGGCCTGCTGCCCGATACAAAGACGGCGGTCATCGAGATGGCGGATGCCTCGGGGCTCACACTCGTGCCACCGAAGAAGCGCAATCCACTCCACACCACGACGTACGGACTCGGCGAACTCATCCGCGCGGCCCTCGATGACGGCTGCCGCCGCTTCATCATCGGCATCGGCGGCAGTGCGACAAATGACTGCGGCCTCGGCATGCTCACGGCGCTCGGGTTCCGCTTCCAGAAGGCAGATGGAAGTCCGGCAGGCATCTTGGGCGGAAGTCTTGCCGCCGTCGCGGCAATCGATGGCACAGCTGCCGACACTCGTCTCGCAGACTGCACCTTCGAGATTGCCTGCGACGTCACGAATCCGCTCTGCGGGCCTGCGGGATGCTCGCGCGTCTTCGGCCCCCAGAAGGGCGCGACAGAAGCGATTGTCGCGCGCATGGATGGCGACATCCATCACTTTGCTGCGTTGGCCGAAGAAGCCTGCGGCACGGCAGGCCAAGACATGCCAGGTGCCGGTGCCGCAGGCGGTCTCGGCTTCGCCTTCCACGTCTTCCTGAACGGCAGGCTGACCCCCGGCATCGACCTCATCCTTTCTGCCATCGGCATCGATAAGGCCTTGGCCAAGGCTGACGTGCTGGTCACGGGTGAGGGACGCATGGATCAGCAGACTGCCATGGGCAAAGCGCCGGCCGGTGTGGCACAGCTTGCTAAGGCATGCCAGCCGCACTGCCTGACGTTGGCGCTCTGCGGCTCAGCCACGCCTGAAGCAGAACGCGTCAATGCGCACGGCATCGACGCGTACTTCCCCATCCTGCATGCGCCCATGACCCTCTCTGAGGCCATGAACCGCGCGACTGCCGAGCGGAATCTCCGCCAGACCATCCAGCAGGTCATGCACCTGATCCACAAGGTCGCAGGGATTTCAGCTTGACGAACCATTATAAACAAAAAAAGCTCCCGCCCGCAAGACGTTCTTGCGGACGGGAGCTTTCTCGTTGCTCAACGGTCCTGGACGAAGTGGATGAACTCCTCCGTCGCCTGCTGGTTCGGCAGCTTGACCGTGTACATCTGGTTGCCCATCTGTGGGACCATCATCTCCGGCATGCGCTCGCACATGACCATATCCTTGCCATAGCGCTGCATGACCTCTTCATGGCTGTGCACGTAGTGGTAGCAGTCGCGGCGACCGGCGTAGACACAGTAGCAGTGCTGGCCAGAGTCCGGCAGGATGCGGCGGTCCGTCGTGACCATGTCGGCCCAGATCTGGTAGACATCCGTCGAGTGCGCGTAGTTCATCATGTCCGGCGTGTAGCCGCCCGCTGGGCGCATGTTGACCTCAAGGCCGACGAAATCGCCCTTCTTGCCAAGGCCTTCCTTGTCCTCGGCGAGGCAGAAGAACTCGAGGTGGACAAAGCGGCTGCGCACACCAAATGCCTTGACCGTCGCGCGGCCAGCGCGGCGAAGCGCCTCCGGCACGTCAGCTGCCGTGTAGTAGGCGAGATCGAGCTGCTTGAGCACGATGTCCATGATGGACGGCGGCCAAGCCGTCGTCGACTCGAAGAACGGCTCAGAGTGCGAATCGAGGATCGCATCGTAGGAGAAGATCTGGCCGTTGATGAACTCCTCCATGACGTACGGCACATCCTGCGGCTTCGTCGCGTAGAAGTACGCGAGCTCATCGTCGCTGTGGAGCTTGTAGGTATCGCAGGCGCCGACGCCGTTATCCGGCTTGACGATGACCGGGTAGCCGACCATGTGCGCGAAGTCGCGGCCTGCCTCGAACGTCGTGACCTTGTGCAGGCGCGCCGTCGGCACCCCCGCCTTGGCGTAGTACGCCTTCATGGCCGACTTGTTCTTGATGCGGTCAATGTGGTCGTACTGCTCGCCCGTCGTCACGTGGAAATCCGTGCGCAGGCGCGCATCCTGCTCGAGCCAAAACTCGTTGTTCGACTCGATCCAGTCAATCTTGCCGTATTTGAACGTGAAGAAGCCCACGGCCCGCACCATCTGCTCGTAGTCGTCGAGATGCGGCAGGTAGTAATACTCCGTCAGCGCATTCTTGAGTTCTTCTGAGAGCGCATCGTAGGGGCTGTCGCCAATGCCGAGCACATTGACGCCGTTCTTCTTGAGGCGGTCACAGAAGTTCCAGTAATGTTTCGGGAAATGCGGCGAGATAAAGATGAAGTTCATTCCTACAAGATTCCTTTCTCTTTCACAGGTTCAAAGATTCTATCTTGGCATCGCTGCTGCCATCAGCCCTGCTCACCGAGGACGTACGGCAGGAAATAGCGCAGCTGCTTCTTCCACCAGCACCAGTCGTGGTCGACATCGTAGCCCCAGAAGTCCACCCAGGCATGGATGCCCTTGCCCGCGAAGATGTCGCGCATGATGGCCGTCGTGCGGCGTCCCTCATCCTCCCAGCGGCCCTGGCCGACGCAGAGCACGATTTTCTTCTGGTTGTAGAGGGAGATGTACGGATGATCTTCCGGCAGGTTCGCGAGGAAATCGACAGGTGAGTTCTGGTAGAGCGTCCCGTCTTCCCAGCCGTCGAAGAAGAACTTCGCATCGTAGACGCCCGAGAGGGACATCATGCCCCCAAAGAGATCCGGGCGGCGGAAGAAGACGATGGCCGCGTGCAGGCCGCCGAGGCTGCAGCCGATGGCAATGGGCAGGCGGCCCGTGCCGTTCTCCGTGCGGATGAACGGCAGGACTTCCTCGATGAGGTAATTGTAGTAATCCTCCTGACGCGCGGCGCGCCAGCCCTTGTCGCCCCAGACGTTCGACCATGTCTCACGGTCCACCGTGTCGACGGCGAAGAGCTGGATCTTGCCCGCCTCGATCTCCGGCGCCACCGTGTCAATCATGCCGAAGTTCTCGAAGTTGTCGCACATCGAATCCTGCGTCGGCAGGATGAGAAGCGGCGTGCCCGTGTGGCCGTAGACGCGGATGTTCATCCCGCGCTGCAGGCGATCGCTGTACCAGGATCTATATTCTCGCTTCATAAGTATCACGTCCTATTTTCATTTCACATTTATAGTTTCTTAGTTTAACAACATTACATAAAAAAGTCAACCTTAGAAAAAGTCCGTCCACAGGGGACGGTACTCCTTCTACGAATATTCAGCACACCTCAGCGGCTGAAGAAGACGGTGACGAGGCGCTCGAGTGCCTGCTGGTCGGCTGCCCCCATCGTCTCGCGCGCCGAGTGCATCGCGAGGATGGCCGCGCCGACGTCCATCGCGCGCATCGGCATGTTGGCCGTGAGCATCGAGCCGAGTGTCGAGCCGCCGCGGATGTCCGAGCGGTTGAGGAACATCTGGTATGGGATCGCGTGCGCCTCGCAGAGCGCCTTCGTCACCGCGATGGCCTCCGCATCGCCCGCATACGCCTGGCTGCAGGCCGCCTTGATCGTCACGCCGCCGCCGAGCCGCGGCGCATTCGTCGGGTCCGCCTTCTCGGGCGCATTGGGATGCAGCGCGTGCGCGACATCGAGCGAGAGCAGGAAGCCGCGCGCGAGGTCCGCGAAGTACGCATCCTGCCCGTAGCCGAGCGAGCTGTAGAGCCGCATGAGGATGTTCGGCAGCGCGAAGGAATCCGCGCCCTGCTTCGTGCAGCTGCCGACTTCCTCGTTGTCGAACAGCGCGATGCACTGGATGCCGTTCTGGCTTTCGCCATGCAGCAGGCCCTCGAGGCAAGCGTAGACCGAGGTCATGTTGTCGAGCCGCGAGGCCGAGAGGAATTCGTTCTTTGCGCCGAAGCGGCACGGTGCATCCGTCGGATAGGCCGTGAGCTCGTACGAGAGGATGCGCCCGCGCTCGAGATGGCATTCATCCGCGAGAAAATCGAGGAACGCATCGTGCGCGCTCCTGCTGTCATCCGAGCTGGACATGCCGAGCATCGTGAAGAGCGGCAGCATGTCCTTCTGCGGGTTGAGCGTCTCCCCTTCGTTGACCTTGCGGTTCATGTGGATGGCAAGATGTGGTATCGTCAGGAGTGGCCTGCCGATGTCGACGAGGTGCACCTCCGGCGTGTACGGGTCTGCGCCCGCGAGCACGACCTTGCCCGCAAGCGAAAGCGGCCGGTCGAGCCATGAGCTCCGGATCATGCCGCCGTAGACCTCGACGTTGAGCGTGCCGTATCCCTTCGCTGCGATGACCGCTGATGGCTTGACGCGCAAGCACGGGAAGTCCGTGTGCGCCGTCGCGATGTGCAGGTGCGCGCGTGGCTCCTCCCCGATGCGGAAGGCCACGAGCGTCGAGTCAAAGACGCGCACGAGATACGATTTGCCCGGCTGCAGATGCCAGGCCTCCCGCGGGTCGAGCTCCACAAAGCCCGCCTCGTGTAGCAGCTCTGCGCCCGCCTGCACCGCGTGGAATGGTGAGACCGCCCGCTGCAAAAATGAAAGAAAATCCAAGATAATCACTCCTCTTCTCTCATGGATATTCCATTCCATTATAGCACCCCTGCCATTTGTCGGCATCAAGGCAGCAAAAAGAGCAGCCGCCCCATGCCCAATACGATAAAGGGATGAGCAGCTGCTCTGCAAAGCAGTATTCGCTTATTATCTTACTTTATTTGATGAAGCCGACCTGCTTGGCAATCTCCTCGTAGACCTTGTCCTTACGCTCGTTGAAGATGACCTTGTTCTCCTCAAAGAGGTTGTGGCCGTGCGTGTCGATCGAGACAATCAGCGGGCCGAATTCCTTGACCTTGCAGGTCCAGAGCGTCTCCGGCATGCCGAGGTCCTTCCAGTTGGCCGAGAGAATCTTCTCGACGCAGGTAGCCGCCACGACGGCACAGCCAGCCGGGAAGACGCAGTGCAGGGCCTTGTTGTCGCGGCAGCCGCGCATCGTGCCCTCGCCCATGCCGCCCTTGCCGATGATCAGGCGGACGCCCGTCTCCTTGATGAAGGCCTCTTCGAATTTCTCCATGCGCATCGAGGTCGTCGGGCCGACCGTGACCATCTCATAGTCATCCTCGCCACGCGGGCGGATGATCGGGCCGGCATGCAGGATGGCGCCGTCATGGATATCGACGGGGAGCTTGCGGCCCTCTTCGATGACGCGGCGATGCGCGACATCGCGGCAAGTCGTGAGCTCGCCCGTCAGGTAAATGACATCGCCAACATGGATGTCCTCGAGATCTGCTGCGCTGATTGGCGTCGTGAGTACTTTCTTAGCCATCAGAAATCCACCTCCGAATGCGAATCGATCGTGTAGTTGAGCTCCTTGTCAAAGACGATGTGCCCGCGGCGGTGCGACCAGCAGCCGACGTTGACCGCGACGCCGATGACCGACGGATGGCGCGCGCTGTTCTCGATATTGACGCCGAGCACGGAGTTCTTGCCGCGCAGGCCCTGTGGGCCAAGGCCGATGGCGTTGATGCCGTCCTCTAAGAGCTGTTCCATCTTCGCCGCCTTCGGGTTGGGGTTATGCGAGCCGATGCGACGCATGAGTGCCTTTTTCGACTGCAGCGCCGCGACTTCGACCGATGTGCCGATGCCGACGCCGACGAGCAGCGGCGGGCAGGCATTGAGGCCGTAGCTCGTCATGACGTCGAGCACGAACTTCGTCACGCCCTCATAGCCCTCGCCTGGCATCAGGACCTTCGCATGGCCCGGCAGCGAGCAGCCGCCGCCTGCCATGTAGGTGTAG
>ERZ1023848.63-NODE-63-length-47219-cov-21.810533_pt1 | contig 47219 bp, 37 predicted proteins | sample MGYA00380385_ERZ1023848 | MGnify/ENA primary metagenome ERZ1023848 (study PRJEB33179, sample SAMN07449069) | human gut metagenome | biome: Human-gut; feature: Human associated habitat; material: Faeces | host: Homo sapiens | place: India:Kasaragod | collected...
GCTTTTCGTTTCGTTCGTTGTTTAATTTACAAGGTACACGTCCCACGCGGAACAGCCATTATTGTAGCAGATGTCAGCCATCTTGTCAACTACTAATTTTACTTATTTTTGACAATTTTCGCTGCCGTCCGACTTTCTTCTGCTCGCCGTCCTCGCGGACAGCTTGGTTAGATTACCACATGCTGCCACGCTTTGCAACCCCTAATTTCACTTTTTTGTACCTTGCTATGAAACAGATTTTTTCATAAGTTTTACTTATGTCTCATTTCGTCCGCAGGTTGTATTACACATATATAATATGTCTGCCGTCGCTTCGACGCATCGTGTCTCTTCTGGCAGCGGGAGAAGGATTCGAAGAAGTACGCCCTATCGTCCCCTATGCAAGCGATGATGAAATAATCCAGGCAGCTCAAGAAGCCATTCACGAAGAACTTCGCCGCCGTGGACTGGAATAGCGCAGCCGATTAGTAAGGAGGTATATCCATGGATCTCTTTGAAAGCATGTCCATGTCCGGAAGTGCGTTTTTCCCCGCTCCCTCTTGACAATTCCCCGTTCTCGTGCTAAGATGTCCCCACAATCCAAGGGGTGCTGGCGCAAGCTGGCTGAGATGAGACGTATCGCCGTCCAGTCCCTCGAACCTGATCCGGGTAATGCCGGCGTAGGAATGCGAACATATGGTTTTTGTTTTCCGCATTGCGACGCCTGCATGGCTCGCCATGCGGGAATTTCTTTTTCTGGAGGTACTAATTATGAATCACGCAAAAGTCCGCGCCCTGTGCGAGGGCGCCGTACTGCTGGCCGTAGCCCAGATCCTCAGCTATATCAAGCTGTGGGAGATGCCTTGGGGCGGCAGTATCGTTCTGTCCATGGTGCCGCTGGTGCTGTACGCCGTCCGCTGGGGACTGGGCGCCGGTCTGCTGGATGGCTTCCTGTTCGGCGTCCTGCAGTTCATGTTTGACGGAGGCTTCGCCATCGGCTGGCAGTCCATCATCGGTGACTATCTGCTGGCCTTCACGGTGCTGGGTCTGGCCGGCCTGTTTGCCCGCCGTAAGAGCGGTGTCTTTCTGGGCACGCTGGTAGCCGGCGGCGCACGCTTCCTGGTACACTATGTGGTGGGCGCCACCATCTGGGCCGCCTACATGCCCGACACCTTCTTCGGCATGACCATGCACAGCCCCTGGTTCTACTCCCTTCTGTACAATCTGGCCTACATGCTGCCCAATATCGCCATCACGCTGGTGATCTTCGCCATCGCCTACAAGCCGCTGGGCAAGTACCTGACCGGCGCCGATCTGGAGCAGGCCAAGTAAACCGCCTCCCTCTCCGCGCATGGCCCTCTCCCCCCCTCTGGAGGGCCATGCGCGATTTTTTCTCCGGCAGACCGCGAAAAGGTATTGACAAATGTCCCAAAACCTGTATAATAGTTTTTGTTCGTCAGAACATAGCGGGATTGTGTAAAGGTAGCACAGCGGACTCTGACTCCGTATGTGAGGGTTCGAATCCTTCTCCCGCTGCCAAAAAGGGACACGACTAAGTCGTGTCTCTTTTTTTATTTTTCCTGCGTTTTTCATTTCCCTTGCAACCTTTTCGGCCTGTTTTGCGTTATGATAGATGACGGCCGTCAAGAAAACAGTCCCCCGTAAAGGAAGTGAACGCTTTGACAGAGGAACAGGCCCTGCGCCAGATGCAGCGCGGCTCACAGGAGGCGCTGGCGTGGTTCATCGACCGCTACGGCGCGTATGTCAGCGCCGTCATCCGCGGCATCCTCGGCACGGCTCTGGCCGAATCCGACGTGGAGGAGACAGCCTCCGACGTGTTTTTCTCCCTCTGGAACAACGCCGGAAAGGTGCGCAGCGGCGCGGCCCGCCCATGGCTCAGCGCCGTGGCCCGCAACGCCGCCCGCGACCGGCTCCGCCGGGCCGTACCGGAGCAGCCGCTGCCGGAGGACGCGGCCATCGTGGACGACCGCACACCGGAGACAGCGCTGACAGAGAAGGAGCGGACGACCCGTGTGCAGCTGGCGCTGCTGTCGCTGGAGCCGTCAGACCGGGAGGTCTTTCTCCGCTTCTACTATTACTGCCAGAGGATCGGCGACATCGCCCGGGAAATGGGGCTCAACGAGTCCACCGTCAAGTCCCGGCTGCGCCGGGGACGCGAAAAGCTGAAGGCCTTCCTGCTGCGGGAGGTACCATACGACGAAGTATCGGAAAAAGGAGGTACGGTATGGAATACGATATCTACGAGCTGATGCGCGGACTGCAGGACGACAGTGTACCGCTGCCGGAGGACGGAGCCGCCGACCTCCGCCGGATCAAGGAGTTGACGATGAACAGAATTCAGGCAAATCAGGACACCCACGGCACGCGCCCCGTCCGCCGCATGACCCGCATGATGCTGGCGGCCGCCATCGCAGCGGTGCTGTGTATCGCCACCGTGGCCGCCGCCAAGCTGGGCGTTGCCGACGCCTTCAGCGGCTTTTTCGGCCAGCTGAACGAGAGCCAGCGGCAGGTCATGGAGACGCTGGGCACCACCGATCTCCCCGCCCCCGTCACCAGCCACGGCACCACCATCACACCGGTGGCCGCCATCTGCGACAAGCACAACTACTACCTGCGCCTGCGGATCGAGGCCCCGGCAGGCACGGCGCTGCACATCCCCGACCCCGATGAGGGCTGGCTCCAGCTCTCCGTGCTGGACAGCGGCACCCTTGACCCCGACGTTCTGCAGGTGGCTGGCTGCGATGAGACGCCCCTCTACTTTTGGAACGCCGTGTGGTATGACGATACGCCCGGCGACAATGTGTTGGAAACGGTGGTCTGGCTCAGCAGTCACGGACAGGGCCAGCGCAACCCCGATCCCTACCGGCCCGACGCCCCCATCTGGGTGGATTTCACCGACGATACCCCCAAGTCCGTGAACATCCACAACATCTCCGTGCAGAACGATGACCACGAGTACACCGTCCTGCTGGAGGGCGACTGGCGCTTTGACCTGCCCCCGGCGCAGGAGCACCCTACGCTGCACATCGATGCCGCCGGTCTGACGGAGGAGAGCGCCGACCCGGGCCGCATGATCTATCCGGACTACTTCAACATCTCCGCCCTGAGTCTGGAGTTCGAGTACCGCTACGATCCGCTGTATGTGGATGTGGAGTACCCCGACTGCGTGGAGCGCGAGGAGAAGTGCTGTGAGGTCAGGGAAGGCTGGGAGGTGGTGCTCAAGGACGGCAGCAGCGTCCCGCTGGGCAGAAGCTCCGGCGACGGCTATCACGATTTTGCCTATTGGATCCAGCCCTTCACGGCGCCCATCGACATCACGCAGGTGGATCACATCCGCTTCGGCAGTTTGATCGTGCCCGTTGAACCGTAAGGGAGGATATGTGTTACAGAGTCCCCGGCCTGCGGCCGGGGACTCTGTTTTTTTATCTTTTCTTCTCTCGCTTATCTTCCGGGAACGGAAGCAGCTGCACCCCGCTTTCCGCCGTGTCTGTCTGTATGTATATTTCCTCACATGCCCGTTCCGCCTCTGCCAGCAGTTCCATCGCCCGTTCCATGGCATCCAGCGCCGTCAGGTACATTTTCTTATAGTCCGCCATTGCCCCGCTTCCTTTCTGTTTATCCTCCTATTTTAGTAAATATATTTACTAAAATCAATAGTAAATATATTTACTGATTACAATACTGCCAAAGGAGTGGTGCAGTATGGGCTTTCCCTATCAGCGGCGGCTGCGGGATCTGCGGGAGGATCACGACAAAACGCAGCAGGACATCGCCGATATCCTCGGCACATCCCAGACCATGTACGCCCGCTACGAGCGGGGCGCCAACGAACTGCCGCTGCGGCACCTGCTGAAGCTGGCGGATTATTACGGCGTTTCCGCCGACTATCTTCTGGGGCGCAGCAATACGCCCTGACTTCTCCATAAAACCTCACAGCGCCCCGAGCCTTACGGTTCGGGGCGCTGTTTTTTGCTCTCAGGTATTCAAAAACGGATCGTCCAGCTTGCCCAGCCGGCGCAGCATGGTCTTTTTCACCGCCTTGAAGATATTCTCATAGCCGGTGCAGCGGCACAGGTGGCCGCTCAGCAGCTTGCGCAGCTCGTCGTCGCTGTACAGCACGCCGCGATCCAGAATTTCCACCGCCGTCATCAGGAAGCCGGGGATGCAGAAGCCGCACTGGATGGCCGTCTCCTCCATGAACGCCTGCTGGATGTCGGACAGCTCGCCGTTGGGGCCCATCAGCCCCTCCAGCGTGGTGATATGCTTTCCCTCGGCCCACACCGCCAGATACAGGCAGGAGTTGAAGCACTCGCCGTCGATGAGCACGTTGCACGCGCCGCACTCGCCCACCTCACAGCCCTTTTTCACGCTGGTCAGGTGAAAATCGTTCCGGAGCATGTCGGTCAGGGACGCGCGCACATCCACCATCTGCTCCACTTCCCTGCCGTTGATGGTGCAGGTCACAAGCTGATACTGTCTCTTGGCCATTACAGCACACCTCCTGCCAGCTTCACGGACTCGATCAGGCACCGCTTGGCGCTCTCCACGGCGATATGGCTGCGGAACGCCTTGCTGGCACGCCACGAATCGCGGGGATTGATGTCCTCCAGCACCTTGCGGCCGAACTCCTCGATATTCTCCAGCGTCACGACCCTGCCGTTGATAAACGCCTCCGCATTCTCCGCCCGCATGGGCACGGGGCCGGCCACGCCGAAGGCAATACGCACCCGCTCAAACGTCCCGCCGTCGGGGCTGAGCCGGGCGTTGACGGAGGTGCCCAGCGTGGCGATATCCATGGCGTTGCGCATGGCATATTTAATATAGTGTCCCCACGTCCGGTCGTAGGACGTCTTGGGGATGAGGATGGCCGTCTGGATCTCGCCGTCCTCCACCCGCAGATCCACCGTACCCGCCTTGATATAGAAATCCCTGATAGGCACACGGCGCACGCCGTTTTTGCCGGTGATCTCCACGATGGCCTCCCACGCATGGAGCGTGGAGGCGGAGTCGGCGGAGGTCACGCCGTTGCAGATATTGCCGCCGATGGTACCGGCGTTGCGGATCTGGGGGCCGCCCACCATGTCCACCGCCTCGCCCAGCACGTTGATATACCGCTGGATGATGGGATCGTTGGTGATGTGGGTAAAGCTGGTGAGGCTGCCGATGCGGATATTCTCCTCGGCGTCGATAGACACGCCCCGCATCTCATCGCACTTCTGAATGGAGATCAGTGCCTTACCGGCGCGCTTACCCTCGCGCATCTGCACCAGCACGTCGGTGCCGCCGGCGATGATCTGCGCCTCGGGGTGCTCCAGCCGCAGGCGCACCGCGTCCTGTACGTCCTTGGCCTCGTACAGTGCCAACATATCATACATAGCTCGTCCCTCCTCAGTCCTGAATGAGTCCCTCTTCGCTGAAGCGCTTGAAGAGGATGTGGGCATTCATGGGATTCTGGTCGATGGCCACGCCGGTGGCGTTGAGAATGGCGTTGCGGATGGCCGGTGCGCCGGAGCAGGCCGGCGGCTCGCCCAGTGCCTTTGTGCCGAAGGCCGATGTCGGCTCAGCGTTTTCAATGAACTGCGCCTCCAGATGGGGGTGATCCATAATGGTGCTCAGCTTGTAGTCCAGCAAATTGTTGTTCAGCGGCTTACCGTTCTTCTCGTCGAACAGCAGCTGCTCGCCCATGCCGTAGCCGATGGCCATGGACATGCCGCCGTGTACCTGCGCCGCGGCCAGCGCCGGGTTGATGAGCTTACCGCAGTCGTGTACGTTGACGATGTCCCGCAGCGTCACCTTGCACATGGGAATGTCCACCTCGATGTCCACGAAGGTGCAGCCGAAGGAGTAGGCGTTGTTGCGGATGGTGAACGTGGACTCGGCGGTGATGTGCTCGCTCTTGGCGGCGTTGTACTGCGCCGTCATGGCCAGCTCCCTCAGGCTCATCAACACCTTGCCGTCGGTATTGCGGACGATGTTGCCGTCCACGATGTCCATGTTGTACACCGCCTGACGGGTCAGGTCGGTGGCGTATTGCAGGATCTTTTCCTTCAGCAGCAGGCCGGTCTGGCGAATGGAAAAGCCCGCCGTATAGGTCTGGCGGCTGGCGTAGGCGCCCAGACCCGTGGGGGTGATGTCCGTGTCCTGGCAGGACACCACATGCACGTCCTTATAGCTCTTGAGGCCCACCACATCGGCGGTCATCTGGGCGTAGGCGGTGTCAGCGCCCTGTCCGATCTCCGTCTCGCCGCACTGCATGGTCACGGTGCCGTCCAAATTCAGCTGCATCCGGTTGCTGGAAGTCTCCAACGAGATGGGATACACAGCGGTGTTGTACCAGAACGTGGCCATGCCCACCGCGTGGCGGATGGGCCCCGTCTCTTTGGCGTACTCCGCCATCTTCCGGTCATAGTCTATGTATTTCCGGCCCGCCTCCATGCACTCACGGAAGGAGTCGTTGTAGTTGACGTTGTGGCTGAACCCGTCCTCGTAGCCCTGGGGCATGATGTTCTGCATCCGGAAGGCCAGCGGGTCCATGCCCACCGCCCTGGCGCAGTCGTCCACGTTGGACTCATCGGCAAAGGACGCCTGCGGCATACCGTAGCCCCGCATGGCGCCGGCGGCGGGGCGGTTGGTGAACACCGTCCAAGCATCGCATTCCATGTTGTCGCAGGGATAGTGCTGGGGGAAGGAGCCCATGGCCTTGGCCACGATGGAGTGTCCGTGGGAGGCGTAAGCGCCCTGATTGGAGAAGCACTCCACCTTCCGGGCGGCAAACGTGCCGTCCTTCCGGAGCCACGACACAATGTGGAACCGGATGGCGTGGCGGACGCGGTTGGACACGAACGTCTCCTCCCGGGAGCAGTCGACGCGCACGGGGCGGCCGCCCACCTGCGTGGTGCAGTAGGCGCACAGCGGCTCGTACAGCGCGTCCTGCTTGTTGCCGAAGCCGCCGCCGATATAGGGCTTGATAACGTGGATATCCGCCCACGGACGGCCCAGCGCCTGTCCCACGATGCGGCGGATGATGTGGGGGATCTGGGTGGAGGACACCACCACGATCCGCCCGTTCTCCTCGTAGGAGAAGCAGCCGTGGTTCTCGATGTGGCTGTGCTGCACGGTGGGCGTGTCGTACCAGCCCTCTACTTTCATAAGACCCGGCTCCTGAATGGCGGCCTGATAGTCGCCCTTCTTCATGTCGGTGTGCTTCAGGATGTTGCGGGGGAAGCTCTCATGCAGCTGGGGCGCACCCTCCTCCATGGCCTTCTGGACATCCAGCACGAAGGGCAGCTCCTCATACTCCACCTTCAGCGCCCGCACGCCCTGCATGGCGGACACCTCGTCCTCGGCGATGACCACCGCCACATCGTCGCCCCAATACCGCACATGCCGGTTCAGCAGATGGCGGTCGGCCACGTCCTGATGGCCCGGATCCATCGACCACGGATGGCCCGCCGTGGGGAAGGTGATGTCCGGCACGTCGAAGCAGGTGATGACCTTCACCACCCCGTCGATGGCCTCGGCGGCGCTGGTATCCACGGTCTTCACGAAGCCGTGGGCGATCTCCGCGTGCTTGATGCGCACATACAGTGCGTTCCGGGGCATCATATCCTCATAATACTTGGTACGTCCTGTGGCCTTGTCGAAGGCGTCCACCCTGACTTGGCTCTTTCCAACCTCACCCATTCCGGTACTCCTCCTTATCAACGAGATCAATCTCGATAACAGCTGTGCTGATGGCAGATATCTGCCATACTGATACTTGTACTATCCTATCACAAACCCGTGAATTTGAAAAGGCTTTTCATTATCCTACTCGGGGTATAACGCCGTTTTTCTTGACAGCTTTTCCGTTTTCCGGGTATACTACCGCTAAAGGTCACACCACGGAGGTGCTTTCCATGGAAAAACTGCGTATCGGCTGCGTCGTCATGGCCGCCGGCAACGCATCCCGCTTCGGCCGGAACAAGCTGGCCGCCGAGGTGGACGGCAAAACGCTCCTGCGCCGCGCGCTGGAGGCCGTACCGCCCGGCCGGTTCTGCCGCGTAGCCGTCGTCACCCAGTACCCGGAGGCGGCGGAGGCCGCCCGGCGCTTCTCCTTCACGCCTGTGAAGAACCGGCACCCGGACTGGGGCATCAGCCACACCATCTCACTGGGGCTGGACACCCTGGGCGACTGCGACGCCGCGCTGTTTCTGGTGTCCGACCAGCCCCTGCTGGAGCAGGCCAGCGTGGCGGGGCTGCTGGACTTCTACTGCCGGCACCCGTCCTGCATCGTGGCTCTGGGCCACAACGGCGTCCGGGGCAATCCCTGCCTGTTCCCTGCCTGCTTCTTCCCGGAGCTGCGGGCGCTGCGGGAGGATCACGGCGGCAGCACCGTCATCCGCCGTCACGAGGACGTCCTGCTGCTGTACGACGTGCCCGCCCGCCAGCTGACGGACGTGGACACCCGCAATGCGCTGAACGCCCTCACCGGGCAGGAGCCGTAACGCCCCGCGTATGTCGTCTCGTCACAGGCCGCAGCGCTGCTGCGGCCTGTGTTATTTTTTTACTTTTTCCGCGCGTAGGGCGTGTTCGCCAGCGGCAGCTCGAAGCGCCGCTCCCCGTCCCAGCGGTAGTAGGCATCGGCGATGGCCGGCGCCGTGGGGATAGACGTGATCTCGCCGATGCCGATGGCGCCGCCGGCCACATCCAGCCCCGGCTTCTCCACCACAATGGCCTCGATCTCCTCCTGCGGCAGCTGGTTGGCCCGGAACAGCCCCAGCATGCCGTACTTGGCGGTGGGGCGGCAGTTCTCGTCAATGGGGTACTGCTCCGTCAGGGCGTAACCCATGGACATCACCACGCCGCCCTCGATCTGCCCCTCCACGCTGAGGGGGTTCACGGCCTTGCCCACGTCATGGGCGGCCACCATCTTTTTGATCTTCCCCGTCTCGCGGTCGAGGATGCACATCTGCGTGGCGTAGCCGTAGGCCACATGGCTCACGGGGTTGGGCACGTCCGCGCCCAGGGGATCGGTCTTGGCCAGATACTCGCCGTAGAACTCCTGTCCCGTCAACTGCGCCAGCGTTTTGCCGCCGTCCAGCTCCGCCTTCAGCTTCGCGCAGGCGCGGCGGGTGGCCTCACCCGTCACCAGCGTCTGGCGGCTGCCGGAGGTATCGCCGGAGTCCGGCGCGATCCACGTGTTGCTCCGCTCGTATACCACGTCGCCGCACCGCAGGCCGGTGCAGGTCACCACCGTCTGTACCAGCACGGTGCCCAGTCCCTGCCCGATGCAGCTGGCGCCGGAGTAGATATGCACCTTGCCGTCCGGTTCCACGATGAGCTTGCAGCGGCCCCAGTCGGGGATACCTACGCCCACGCCGGCGTTCTTCATGGCGCAGGCGATGCCCACCGGGTCACCCGCCGCCACCGCCGCGTCGTAGGCGGGCTTGATGGCCTCCAGCGTCTCCACAAGGCCGGTGGAGCCGTCCACGATCTGACCGTTGGGCAGCACGCCGCCGGGCCGGATGGCATTGCGGTAGCGGATCTCCCACGGGCTGATGCCCACCAGCTCGGCCATCTGGTTCAGCAGCGTCTCCGTGCAGAAGCAGGTCTGCGTCACGCCGAAGCCCCGGAACGCGCCGGCCGGCGGGTTGTTGGTGTAGTAGGCGTAGCCCTCGATCTCAAAATTCTCATAGGCGTAGGGCCCCGCCGCGTGGGTGCAGGCGCGCTCCAGCACAGGCCCTCCCAGCGAGGCGAACGCGCCGGTGTCGGACACCACGCTGGCCTTCACGCCCTGAATAATGCCGTTTTCGTCGCAGCCCATGGTGAACTCCATGTCCATACTGTGGCGCTTGGGGTGGACGAGGATGGACTCCTGCCGGCTGAGCTTCACCTTCACCGGTACCCGCGCCACATAGGCCAGCAGCGCCGCGTGGTGCTGCACGGACATGTCCTCCTTGCCGCCGAAGCCGCCGCCCACCAGCATGTTCTGCACCTGACAGTGCTCATAGTCCACGCCCAGCATGGCCGCGCACTCGTGCATAGTGGTGTGGGAGCTCTGGTCGGTGGTCAGCAGCTTCACGCCGCCGTTGTCCAGCGGCAGCGCCACGCAGCACTCCGGCTCCAGAAAGGCGTGCTCCGTCCACGGCGTGTGGAATTTCTCCGTCAGTACATATTTCGATCTGGCAATGGCCCCCGCCGCGTCGCCCCGCGACACATGCTTGTAGGCCTGCACATTGCTTTCTTCCTCCTCGAACACCAGCGGCGCACCGGGCGCTGCCGCCTCCGCGGGGCTGTGCACCGCCGGCAGCACCTCGTATTCCACCTTCACCAGCTTCTTGGCGGCCTCCAGCGTCTCCTGATCCCGGGCGCACACCAGCGCCACCGCGTCGCCCAGATAGTGGGTGATCTCCCCGATGCCGATGAGCGTGGGCTGATCCTTCTTCAGATGGCCCACGTTGACCTTGCCGGGGATATCCTTCTGGGTCAGCACGCACACCACACCCTCCAGCGCCTCCGCCTCGGAGGTGTCGATGCGCAGCACTCTGGCCCGGGCGTACTGGCTGCGCACCGCGCCGCCGTAGCACATGCCGTCCACATACACATCGTCTGGGTACTGGCCGTAGCCCATCACCTTCTCCTCCACGTCCAGCCGGTGGACGCGGCTGCCCACCTGCCAGTCGTCGGCAGAGGCCGCAGGCAGCTTCCCCTCCCGGAAGATCTTCGCCGCCAGCAGGATGCCGTCGATGATCTTCACATAGCCGGTGCAGCGGCAGATGTTGTTGCGGATGGCAAACGCCGCCTCCTCACGGGTAGGGTCGGGATTCCCGTCCAGCAGCCCCTTGGCGGAGATGACCATGCCCGGGATGCAGAAGCCGCACTGCACCGCCCCCGCCTCACCGAAGGCAAAGGTATACACCTGCTTTTCCCAATCGCTGAGTCCCTCCACCGTCACGATGGTCTTGCCCTCCAGCTTATCGGTCTGGGGAATGCAGGCCTTGGTGGGCTTGCCGTCGATGAGCACATGGCAGGTGCCGCAGGCGCCCTCGCTGCATCCATCCTTCACGGATGTCAGGTGCAGCGTGTCCCGCAGATAGCGGATCAGCTTCTGATTCTTCTCCACGACAACGGTTTGTCCGTTCACGGTGAAAGTGGCCATATCGTTCTCCTCTCTGCGGCGGGCCGCCCCGCCTGTCCGAAGGTACCTGAATTTTTTTCAGCTATTATACAATATTTTTAGCTTTTCCGCAAGTCTTACTCGTGAATAGCGTTATTCTACTTCCACAATAACGCTCGCCTCCCGCCGCGCCCCGCAAACCGCTTGCGCCGCCGCCTGCGTCCTGCTATAACGGAAAACGCCGCGGCATCGGAAGGCGGAACACGACATGGAGATCAGACTGCTGGAGCAGGCCGAAAATTCACCGTCCGGTACCAGACCGGCGGCTATTGCGACCTCCCTGTTTTGCAATGGCCGCTGCCGGCGCACCGTGTCAACATGAACACGCGGGAGAAAATCACTTACGACCGGTATGTGCAGGCGCATGCAGAGAGATACGCCCCCGGCGCTCTGCGCCGCAGCAGACTGAACGGAACCGCGCAATAAGGAACCCGCCCATGTTCAATGGGCGGGTTCCTTATTGCATCGGAGTATACGCACCGGTATGGATCCGATGCCATTTTTGTCTTGTTTTCTCGTCGGCAGCAGCCCTTTTGAACCACTCGTCCGGCAAGTGGTTCAAAAAGGCGCGCCGGGCTGTGTGCCCGTATGCGGTCGGGCTTATCCGCCCAGATAGGCCTTGCGGATGGCGTCGCTCTCCAGCAGCGCCGCGCCGCTGCCCTCGGTGACGATGCGCCCCGTTTCCAGCACATAGCCCCGGTCGGCCACGGCCAGCGCCGCCTGCGCGTTCTGCTCCACCAGAAGGATGGTGGTGCCGTCGGCGTGGAGCTGGCGGATGATGTCGAAGATCTGCTCCACCAGCAGCGGGGCAAGGCCCATGGACGGCTCGTCCAGCATCAGCAGCTTGGGATGGCTCATCAGCGCCCGTCCCATGGCCAGCATCTGCTGCTCGCCGCCGGACAACGTACCGGCCACCTGCTTCCGCCGCTCTCTCAGCCTTGGAAAGCGCGCAAACACGCTCTCAATGTCGGCACTCACGTCCCCGCTGCGGCAGTAGCCGCCCATGTCCAGATTTTCCTGCACCGTCATGTGCTGGAAAATACGCCGTCCCTCCGGCACCAGCGCCATGCCGCGCCCCACCAGCTTGTGGCTGGGCACATGGCGCAGCTCCTCGTCCATGAAGCGCACGCTGCCCGTCCGGCTGCGCAGCAGACCCGCCACGGTGTTCAGGGTGGTGGACTTGCCCGCGCCGTTAGCGCCGATCAGTGTCACCACCTCACCCTGCTCCACATGGAAGGACACGTCCTTCACCGCGTGGATGCTGCCGTAGTACACGTTGATGTTCTCCACCTGCAGCACGGTGCTCATGCGCTCGCCTCCTTTTTTCTGCCCAGATACGCCTCGATGACCGCCGGGTCTGCCTGAATATCCGCCGGTGTGCCCTTGGCGATGATGTGTCCGAAGTTCAGCACGCAGATGCCCTCGCAGATGTTCATCACCAGATTCATATCATGCTCGATGAGCAGCACCGCGATCTGGAACGTATCCCGTATCTTGCGGATGTTCTCCATCAGCTCCGCCGTTTCCGACGGGTTCATGCCCGCCGCCGGTTCGTCCAGCAGCAGCAGGCACGGGTTGGACGCCAGCGCCCGCAGGATCTCCAGCCGCCGCTGTGCGCCGTAGGGCAGGGAGCCCGCCCGCTCATCGGCGTGGGACTCCATGTGGAAGATGCTCAGCAGCTCCTCCGTCCGCTCCCGGGCGATGCGCTCCTCCCGGGCGTACTTGGGAAAATGCAGGATGCTGCCTGCCAGCCCGTACCGCACGGAGTCGTTCATGGCCACCATCAGGTTCTCCGCCACCGTCAGATCATTGAACAGGCGGATGTTCTGGAACGTCCGGGCGATGCCCGCCTTGTTCACCTGCGCCGTGGTCATGCTGTGGGTGTCCTTACCATCCAGCAGGATGGCCCCCGCCGTGGGCTGGTACACCTTGGTCAGCAGATTGAACACCGTGGTCTTGCCCGCGCCGTTGGGCCCGATGAGCCCTGCGATCTCCGTGCGGCCGATGGTCAGGTCAAAATCCTCCACCGCCTTCAGGCCGCCGAAGGTCACGCCCAGCCCCACGCACTCCAGCACCGGGGATTTGTCGATGTCGCGTTCCGGCAGCAGGACGGTGGACGGCCGGTTCACCAGTTTCGTTTTCGCACTCACAGCGCCGCACGCTCCTTTCCCTTCGGTGTCAGCTTTTCACGCAGCGAGCCGAAGAACCGCTTCATGGCGGGGTTGTTGGTGGCCTGCATCACCAGGATCAGTACGATGGCGTACACCAGCATCCGGTAGTCCGCCACCTCCCGCAGCGCCTCCGGCAGCACCGTCAGCACGATGGCCGAGATCACGGAGCCCGGCACGCTGCCCATGCCGCCCAGCACCACGATGACCAATATCTCGATAGACATGTTGTAATCGAACGTCGCCGCCTTGATGTTGGCCAGCGAGTGGCCGTACAGCACGCCGGCGCACCCGGCGAAGAACGCCGCGATAACGAACACCGCCAGCTTGTACCATGTGACGTTCAGGCCCACGGACTCCGCCGCGATGCGGTTGTCCCGAATGGCCATGATAGCCCGCCCGTACTTGGAGCGCTTCAGGTTCAGCATCACCGCCACCGTCAGTAGCACCAGCACCGCGCCGTAGGGCAGCAGCTCCCTGGCGCCGGCATAGACGGCGGTGGTGTTCAGGCCCAGCGCGCCGCCGGTGAAATTCAGATTTGTGATGATGTTCTTGATGATCTCGCCGCAGGCCAGCGTCACGATGGCCAGATAGTCGCCCCGCAGCCGCAGGGCGGGCAGCCCTACCAGCAGGCCGAACACCGCCGCCGTCAGACCGCCGGTCAGCATGCTCACCGGCAGCCGTACGCCCAGCGGCAGCGCCGTTTCCGACAGTGCGATGGCCACCAGGCAGCCGGAGAACAGTCCCACGGACATGAACCCCGCGTGACCCAGACTCAGCTCGCCCAGCAGGCCCACCACCAGATTCAGCGACACTGCCATGACGATGTACACCGCCGTGGGGATCAGCATGTTTGTCACCTGCCGGGTCAGGCTTCCGGTATACAGCAGCACCGCCATCACCACGAACAGTACGGCCACCGCCGCCACCGTGATGAGATCGGCGCGCTGTCTTTTTTTCTGTATCAGCTGCATTTCCTTCACCTCACACCTTTTCCTGCATGGGCTTCCCCAGCAAGCCCGTGGGCTTCACCACCAACACTGCCACCAGCACGGCGAACACGATGGCGTCCGCCCACAGGGTGGAGATATACGTCTTGGACAGCTGCTCGATGAGGCCCAGCAGGATACCGCCCAGCATGGCCCCGGGGATGGAGCCGATGCCTCCGAACACCGCCGCCGTGAACGCCTTGATGCCGGGCATCGCGCCGGTGGTGGGCTTGATATACACATAGGTCATGCCGTAGAACATGCTGGCGAACGCCGCCAGCGCCGAGCCGATGGCGAATGTCAGCGTGATCGTTCTGTCCACGCTGATGCCCATCAGTGTGGCGGCGTCCTTGTCCTCGGACACCGCCCGCATGGCCTTACCCAGCTTGGTCTTGTCGATGAACAGCGTCAGCGCCGCCATCAGCGCCGCCGTGACGGCCAGTGTCAATACGGTGATGCCGTCCACCTGCACACCGCCCACGGTAAAGCCGGGCAGCTTCACCAGCGTGGGATACGCCATTTGCTGGGAGCCGAAGATCAGCAGCGCCGCGTTCTGCAAAAGGTAGCTGACGCCGATGGCCGTAATGAGCACGCTCAGCGGCGCCGCCTGGCGCAGAGGCTTATAGGCGCAGAACTCGATGACCACACCCAGCACCGCGCATACCACGATGCTGACGATCACCGTCACCCATGGGGACAGTCCCAGCTGCGCCACCGCCACGATGCCGCTGTACGCGCCCACCATGATCACGTCGCCGTGGGCGAAGTTCAGCATTTTGGCGATGCCGTAGACCATGGTGTAGCCCAGCGCGATCAGCGCGTAGATGCTGCCGAGGCTCAGCCCGCTTATCAAAGTTTGGATCAGATTCGTCATAGTCGTCATTCCTTTGCGTCAAGTGCGTTGCGCCTGTCCCGCCCTCCCGGCGCGGTGCCGGGAGGGCGGTCGGCTATGTGAGGAAGGGAGAAGAAGCGTTTTTTATTCGGTCGCGCCGCTGTCCTCACCGAACAGCGTGCCCACACCGTTCTTGTAGAGGATGGCGCTGGCGGCCTTGTTGGTGTTGCCGTCGGCGTTCCAGGTCATGGTGCCGGTGACACCCTCCACGGTCAGGGAGGTCATCACAGCGGCCAGCTCCGCGCCGGAGGTGCTGCCGCCGGCAGCCTCCACGGCGGCCTTCACCACATACACGGCGTCATAGGCGTCGGCGGCGAACTGGTCGGGGGTGGCGTTGTAGTTCGCCTGATAGGCGCTGACAAAGGCCTGCACATTGGCGGCGGCGGAGTCAGCGGCGAAGGGAGTCATCATCAGCACGTTATCGGCGATGGTCACATCCTGACTGACCTTGCCGAGGATGCCGTCCAGACCGTCAGCGCCGAAGAAGTACACGTCCTCCGCGAACTTGCCCTTGGCCTGGGTCAGGAAGGTGGAGGCCTCCTCCGCGTAGATGGGGATGAACACCACCTTCACGCCGGAGTTGACCAGTGCGTTCACCTGCGTGGAGAAATCGGTGTTGGTGGCGGTGGTAAAGGTCTGCGTCTCCTTGATGGTCACGCCGGTCTTTTCGCACTCGGCCACGAAAGCGTTATACAGGCCCGCGGAGTAGTCGTTGTCGCTCTGGTAGAACACACCCACCTCATCGGCCAGGGCGTTGTCCTTCAGGTAGTCCGCCGCAGCAGTGCCCTGATAGGAGTCATAGAAGCAGATGCGGAACGCCTTGTCGTTGCCGTCGATGCACTTGTCGGCGGAACCCGTAGTCTCCATGATGAACATGTCATCGGCCTTGGCCGCCGCCACGACGGAGGCCGTTTCACCGGACAGCACGCCGCCCAGAAATACGTTCATGCCCCAGTCCATCAGCTTGCCGTAGGCCGCCACGGCGCTCTCGGGATCGCCCTGCGAGTCCTGCGCGCTCAGCTCCAGCTGCTTGCCGTTGACGCCGCCGGCGGCGTTGATCTCATCCACAGCCAGCTGCGCGCCGTGCTGCACGGAAAGACCGTAGTTGGCGTAGCCGCCGGTCAGCGGCCCCACCACGCCCAGCTTGATGGTCTCTGTCCCGGCGCCGTCGGCGCTGTCACCGCTGCCGCCGTTGTCGTTGGTCTTATTGCCGCAGGCCACAAGGCTGAGTGCCATCATACAGGCCATAAGCATGGCAAATACTCTCTTTTTCATGGTTCTTGTTCTCCTTTTGTATCATTTTTTCTGAGGGATATCGGCCCCGGCTGTGCCGGAGTCATACAAAAAAGCGGCTCCGCCCATGGGCGGAGCCGCTTTGCTGTATCGTGTGTCAGCGTATCATGCGGTTATCCGTGCCAATGGCGTATCGGTATATGCGGCCAGCAGGACGCAAATAATAATGGACGCCATAATAATGGCGCCCAGCACGGACAGAATGACAGTATTGGAAGCGGCACAGGCGCAGCAGAAAGCAGCACCGGCGCAGGCGGCGGTCAGGGTCTTGTTCATCTTGCTGTTCATGGTACGGGTCATCGTGACCGCCTCCCTTCGCTTCGGAAATGTTGGGGCTATTCTAGCAAAGCCGGTGGCGGAAGTCAACAGTCGTTTCGCCGAAAACATCATCATACCGCACAACTCGTCACTATATGGATTATGCAACCTGCACAATTCTCCCGCATTTTGCAGGCGGTCGGGACGCCGGGAAACGGAACGGGGAGAGGGCAGGCCAACGGCCTGCCCTCTCCCCGTTTACGCTGTTTCGATCACCGCCGGGGCCGTCCCTTACCGCTCCTGTTCGGCGATCTGCCGGAGCAGGATCTCCTCCGCGTAGCCGCAGGCACGCCGGACGGAGCCCTCCTCAAAGGGGTTGGACAGCTTCGCATAGCGCAGCGTCTCCAGATAGCTGCGGCTGCCGCCGGCCTTGCAGAGCCTGAGATAGTCCTGCCACGCGGCTTCCTTGTCCTCGGCGTACTTCTTCTTGAACTCCATGGCGCCCATGGTGGTGAGGGTGTAGTTGATGTAGTAGAAGGGGTAGAGGTAGATGTGCAGCTTGTGGTACCAATAGCCGCCGCGCTCCATGAAGGGATCGTTCTCGTAGCGGCGCCACGGCATGTACTTCTCCTCCAGCAGGTGCCACTGATACGTCCGCTCCTTGGGCGTCAGCTCGGGATGCGCGTAGCAGATGTGCTGAAACTCGTCCACGGCCACGCCGAAGGGCACGAAGGTCAGCGCCTCCTGCAGGTGCGCGAAGCGGAACTTGTCCGCCTGGTCGCCGAAGAACCACTCGGCGTAGGGGTAGGCGAACTGCTCCATGGACATCGAGTGGATCTCCGCGATATCCGTGGATTCGCTGTAATAGTCCGAGATGGGCTGGCTGCGCATGGCCATATAGCCCGCGAAGGCGTGGCCCAGCTCGTGGGTCAGTACCTGCATGTCAAAAATGGTGTGGTTGAAGCAGGAGAACACGAAGGGCGCCTTCAGGCTGGGCAGGCTGGTCATGTAGCCCGTGGACGCCTTGCCCGGCTTATTCTGTAAGTCCATCAGCTCGTGGTCGATCATGAAGTCGATGAATTCGCCTGTCTCCGGGCTGATCTCGTGATACATCTTCTGGGCGGTCTTGACCATGAAGGCGTCGTCGCCCGCAGGCTCGGCGTTGCCGTCCGGGAACACCATCTTCTCATCGTGGCACATGACATGGTCGATGCCGAGACGTCTGGCCTGCGCGTCATACAGCTTCCGGCACAGCGGCACCAAGACGGTGCGCACCTGCTCGCGGAAGGACGCCACCTCCTTTTCGCCATAGTCCGTGCGGCTCTGCTCCAGATAGCCCACGGGGATGTAGTTCTCGTAGCCCAGATTTTTGCCCATCTGGTTGCGGATGCGGATCAGCTCGTCCCATATCTCCTCCAGCCGCGGCTCGTTGCTCTCGTAGAACTTGGAATACGCCTTGACGGCGGCGGCGCGCACGGCCCGGTCGGGATGCTCGAAGTATTTCTGCACGCCGTAGAGGTTCAGGGTCTTGCCGTCGAAGGGGATCTCCGCCGTGGCCATGATCTTCTGGTACTCGTTGGTCAGGCGGCTCTCCTGCTGGCGCAGCGGGATGTTGGCCTCGCAGAACAGCTTCTTCTGCAGGTCGATGGACACGAAATACTGCTTGCCGAACTCCTGCTCGATGTCGGAGCGGAAGGGGCTGGCGGCGATGGCCTCGCTGAGCGCCACCTCAGCCGCGCCCAGAGTGGGCAGGGTGTCCTGCAGATAGGCGATCTCCGTCTCGTAAAATTCATCCCTGGTGTCCAGCGTATGGCGGATGTGCGCCACGGAGTACATGGTGAACAGCCGGCAGTTCTCCCGGTCGATCTCAAAGAGCAGGCCGCGCAGGGCCTCATAGCTCTCCGCCTGCTGGACGGCAGCCTTCCATTGGGTCAGTCTCTGGCTGCGCGTCTCCAGATCGGGGCGCTTGTACTCCAGTGTTGAAAACTTGAAGTTTTCCATCGCGTTTGTCCTCCTTAAATAATTGACAGCGCGGAACAGGCTTGCCGCGTGTATTCCTGTCCGGATTATACCACCCTGCCCCGCCGTTTGCAATCACCGGCCGCGCCGCAGGCGAAAAAGCTAACCTTTGTGGAGTAGTCATTTTCTTTCCGGCACGGTACAATATGGACACAACAGGCAGAAAGGAGGACGTACCATTGAACCGCAGATACCTCACAGCCGTTACGCCCCTGCCCGGTCATATCCTGCAGGTGGATTTCGTGTCCGGCAGCCGCCTCCTGCTGGACATGACGCCCCATCTGGACAAGATCCGCTTCCGCCCGCTGGCGGATGTGCGGGTGTGGAACAGTGCCGTCACCAACGGCATCTTCGTCCGCTTCGGCGACGTGGAGCTGAGCCACGACGAGATACTGTCCATGGCGGAGCAGGAGCCCTGACACGCTTCATCCGGAAACAAGGAGGAAACCTATGAAAAAACTTTTTGCTTTATGGCTGGCCCTGCTGCTGTGCCTGAGTCTGACGGCCTGCGGCGGCAGCGGCAGTACCGACCCCGACGATGTGGCCGGGGACGACTGGCGCGTTACCGGCGTTGTCCGGGACAGCGGCACCATCACCCGCAACGGCGGGGACGTGGACGTGCTGGTGTGCATCAACGCGGACAGCGCCGACTTCTACTATGACGACGCAACGCCGGTCATGTATGACTACGCGGCCTACCCCATCGCGCTGCAGTGCGACCCGTGGGAGGCGTTCCGGAGCATCGACTTCGCCGACCGGAACGGCGACGGCAACAGCGACGTGGCGCTGCTGTTCGAGCTGGACGGCGCGCAGGCGCTGATGGTCTGGTACTGGGATAAGGACAGCGAGCAGCTGGTGTTCCAGCCGGAGGAGTCCCAGATCGACGGCTATACCGATGACGAGCCAGTCCCCGAGGGGCTGGACGGCGCGTGGTACATGGATGGCGACGAGGACGCCGAGACGGTCATCGGCATCGGCGTGGCCAACGACTGGATCCTGTACGACAACTCGGACGGCACGCTGCGGGAGGTTGACAGCGGTACGCTCCGTCTGGTGGACGAGGCGCAGGGCCACTACGCCGCCGATTCCGAGGTGTTCTCCGATGTCAGCTACCGCGTGGCGCTGGCCGGCGACAACGCCTTTTACTGGGGCGTGGAGGGGGACTATCACCTCTTTGAGCGCCTGAACCGGTGGTAAGACACGAAAAGCGCCGCTGGACACTCTGCGGGGCGTCCGGCGCGGACAGATAAGGAGGACTGTATGGCAGAACAGAAAAACAACATGACGGACCGGCAGCTGGCCGAGGAGCTGCAGAAGGGCAAGCGGGGCGGCCTCGGCGGCAGGCTTCTGGAGATCCTGGGCGTGGTGGTCATCGCCGCCGGGGCGGTCTTCGGCGGCTCCGTTCCCGCGATCATCGCGGGCGCGCTGCTGGCCGGTATCGGCGAGTGGCTGCGGCGCAAGTCCACGGGCAAGGCCGACCGGCTGACCATGGACACCCTTGCCCCCGGCGTGGTGGGCGCTGTGATGGAAAACGTGGAGATGCCGCCCTCCTCCCCCCTGCTGCACAGGGGGGACACCAACATTCCCGTGCCCAGCCACGACTATTGCAGCGAAAGCGGGCGCATCCGGGGCGTCTATCAGGGGCTGACCACGGAGCTGTGCACCGTCCGGCTGACGGATGTCAGCGAGTTCCAGCGGGAGGAGACGAACCAGTGGGAGCGGAACGAGCGGGAGGTCTATGCCGGTCAGTGGGCGCTGTGCCGTCTGGAGCGGGAATTCCCGACGTGGCTGACCATCTGGCCCCGGGAGAGACTGGAAAAGCTGCTGAACGCCCGCACCATCAAGACGGAGAACGAGGACTTCAACAAGCGCTTCAACCTCAGCAGCGGCGACGCACAGGAGGCGCTGCGCATCCTGAACCCCAGCCGCATGGAGCGGGTCATGGCGCTGGCGGAGACCTCCGGCAGATTCGCCCTGAACCTCAACACGGACGGCAAGCTGTACATCGCCGTACACAGCGGTCACGGCTTCTTCGAGGCCGGCAAGGGCCGGGAGACGCCGGAGCAGCTGCGCCAGCGCTTCGCCCGCGAGCTGAAGCTGTTCACGGACATCATCGACGTGTTCCGCCCCGTGTAAGGACGCCGCACAGACACAGTGCCCCGAAAAGCACCGGTTTCCCGGTGCTTTTCGGGGCATTTTCCGCGTATGGTCACAGGCGCACGCCGCCCAGATAGACGGCGCGGCGCTCCAGCGCTTCGCCGCACACCACGAAGTCGGCGGGCAGGCCGTCGGCGATGGCCCCCGTCTCCCCGGCCCGCCCGATCTCCCGGGCGGGGATGGCGGTGGCGGACAGCACCGCGTCCTCCATGGGGATGCCGAAGGCCACGGCATTGCGCATGCAGTCGTACAAATTGGCGGCGCTTCCGGCGATGGTGCCATCGGCCAGACGGGCCACGCCGCCGGAGAGGAACACAGCCTGCCCGCCCAGCGTGTACTGCCCGTCCGGCATACCGCAGCAGCGCAGTGCGTCGGAGATCAGGCAGATGCGGTCGGGAAACAGCTTGAAGGCCATCCGCACGGCGCTGGGGTGGACGTGGTGCCCGTCACAGATCAGCTCGGCGGTGACGCTCTCCCGCTCGGAGGCCGCGCCGATAGGACCGGGATTCCGGTGGTGAATGCCGGGCATGGCGTTATAAAGGTGCGTCAGGTGGGCAGCGCCCGCGTCAAAAACGGCGGCAGCCTCCTCATAGGAGGCGTCGGTGTGGGCCACGGAGACGGTACATTTTTCCGATGCGCGGCGGGCGAACTCCACCGCGCCGGGCAGCTCCGGGGCCACATCCGCGATCCGCAGCAGGCCCTCTGCCGCGTCGTAGAGCCGGGCAAAGGCGGCGTAGTCCGGCAGCCGGAGATAGGCGGCGTTCTGGGCGCCCTTTTTCCTCTCGGAGAAGAACGGGCCCTCCATCTGGATGCCCAGCAGCCGGGCACAGCGCGCCGGGGCGTTCCTGTGCAGGCGCACCGCCGCGCGGAACGCCGTTTCCAGCGTGTCGTAGGGCAGGGTCATGGAGGCGGGAGCGAAGGACGTGACGCCGTTTTGCGCCAGATAGGCGGCCATTTTCACAAGGCCGTCATCGTCGCCGTCGGAGAAGTCCGCGCCGGAGCCGCCGTGGGTGTGGACATCCACCAGACCGGGGATGACCCGCGCACCGCGCAGGTCGACGCACGTCTCCTCTGCCCCGCCGGACAACACATGGGCGAAGCGCCCGTCCTCCACGGAGAAGCCGCCGGGGACAAACCGCCCGTTCACAAAGATCAGACCGTTTTCAAACCGCATATCACACCTCCGGCAGGCCCCTCAGCGCGCCGCGCCGTCCCATGCGGCACGGTCGCAGATCAGCGTCACATCGGGGTGGAACTGCAGGATGGACGCGGGCACCCACGGCGTCACGGGGCCGAGAAACGCCTTGCGCAGGATGTCCGCCTTGTCCGCGCCGGTGACGATCATCAGCACCCTGCGGGCGGCCATCACCGTGCCCACGCCCATGGTGTAGGCCGCCGCGGGCACCTCCGCCTCGCTGGCGAAGAACCGGGCGTTGGCCTGCCGCGTGGACTCGGTCAGCGCCGCCTCGTGGGTGCGGACGGGAAAGTGATCGCAGGGCTCGTTGAAGCCGATGTGGCCGTCGTGGCCCAGTCCCAGCAGCTGCAGATCCACGCCGCCCAGCGCCTCGATGGTCTCCTCATAGGCCGCGCACATGGCGTCCACATCGCCGGTCAGGCCGTCGGGCACATAGGTGTTCTCCGGCCGGATGGAGATGTGGTCGAACAGGTTCTCCTGCATGAAGCGGCGATAGCTCTGGGGATGGTCGGGAGCAAGGCCCTTGTACTCGTCCAGATTCACGGAGCGGACGCGGGAGAAGTCGATGAGTCCCGCCCTCTCCCGCGCGATCAGCTCCCGGTACAGGGGGACGGGGGAGGAGCCGGTGGCCAGTCCCAGCACACAGGCGGGCTTGGCACAGATCACCTCCTGAAAACGGTCGGCGGCCAGACGGGCGGCGTCCGCCGCCGTCTCGGCCTTGAGAAGGTTGAAATGCAGCATGGTGTGTCTCCTTTATTGAAGGCTGCGCGGCGGCACGGCGCGGCGCACGCACGTTTTCCCCATCATACACCACGGCGGCAAAAAACGCAACGCCCTCCCTGCCGGCGCGGCTGAAGGCCTCCAAGGCGGAGATCGAGGCCGGGTTTTACGAGTATCTGGCCGGCGTACTGACGCAGGAGGAGGCCGCCGCCTTTGCCGCCATGCCGGACAGGCTGTATACCGCGTCCAAGACAGAGAGCCGGGCGGGCTTCCCCCACTTTCAGAAGCCGGCGGGAGGTGAAGCGGATGAGGAAGCGTGACAGGGCGTTCCGACCCGACCGGATCGGCGCCTATTTCCGTCCGGAGTGGCTGCCGCCGGGTCTGTGACCGTCTCCGGACTGGTCTACAACGTGGGGCTGCTGGCCGCGCCGTGGCCGCCATGGAGCGCACCAGCTTCTACGACGCGGTCTATTCGCCGTGCTGCTTCCGGATGAGATCACCGCCGATCTGGACGCGGAGACGGAGTCCCGCGTGCTGGAAGCGCTGCGCCATGCGTCCCGCGGGCGCACCGTCCTCTCCATCTCCCACCGCGTGTACGAAAGTCTCGGCGGCAGGACGGTGGAGCTCCTACCGCAGTAAGGCAAAAAAGACATCCCGCGTCAGGGCGCGGGATGTCTTTTTATGCATTGTCTCTCCGGATGTCCGCTCAGGGCATCTCCGGGTCGGCGGCAAGGCGCACGGTGAAGTCCTGCGCCATCGCACCCTCCGGCAGCAGCTTCGCCATGACCACCAGCCGCATGTTGCCGGTGTTCTCCATGTCGTACTTCCGGCAGCAGGTGGACAGCGTCAGGATGGTGTCCTCCTCACCGAGGGCCACGCCGTCAAACGCCAGCCAGTTCTTGGCCGACACCTGTGCCAGAAAGTCCGTCAGCTCCTGTCCGGCGGGATCGGGAGCAATGTAGTCGAAGGAGATGTCCGTGATGAAGCAGGCCGCGATCTGGAAGATCATGTCCTCGCCCTCCACGGAGAGGTGGATGTAGGGGTTCTCCCTGACAAAGTCCGCGTCCATGTACCGGTGGAGCTTGGTGAACTTTACGCCGTCCGGGTCGCAGTTGCTGGCGGAGTGGCCGAAGATGACGGTGTTTTTGTCCAGCTGGCTCCGGCTGCCCAGATGATCGTCGCAGTGGGCGTAGTAGCAGCCCCACTCGCTGAAGCTCCCATTCTCGTCCTTCTGCAGGTAGTAGCCGTTGTCCGCCGCCTGCATCACGGGATCGTCCACCTCCACGCCGGGGATGTACAGCCACGCGGCGGTGTCGGGGTTTTTCTCCTTTGCATCCGCCAGCTGCGCCTGCCGGTCGACAGTGGGGAGGGCCTCGCCGGTGGCCTGCTGCGGCTCCGGCACCTCCGGCGCGGCAGGAGCTGCCTCCTGCCGTCCGCAGGCGGCTGTGCCCAGCAGCACAACGGCGATCAGGGTTCCGGTCAGAAACCGTTTGATCTTGCTCATCGCGTTATCTCCCGCAGCCCACGGTACGCTGCCCCATGTCCACGCCGGTCTGGGGGTTGCCGTTGGCCTTCATAAAGATGACCTCGATGGTGTGTCCCTCCGTGATGCCGCGGAACGTGTAGGACGTCACCGCGCCCACGCTCTGGCCGTCGATCAGCACCTTGGCCACCGCGTAGCCCTTGTCCGGGGTGATGGTGAAGGTCTGGTCGCCGCCGATGGGGACATTGGCCCAGCCGGAGGGGGAGACGGAGCCGTTCCCGCGCACCGTGACCATGATGGTGCGGTAGTTGTGGCTGTTGTCGTGGCCGGTATCATCCTCCGCCGGACTGTACAGCACGATTTCACCGCTGATGGCGGTGTAGTTCCCGTCGGCAGGCGTGAACCGCCATTTGTAGGACTTGCCGGCTTCGATCACGGTGTCGTCCGGCAGCACATTGCCGTACTTATCGACCCACTCCAGCGTGCCGTCCTTCAGGGAGAGGGTGCTGTCCACCAGCGTCAGCGCCGCGTCCCTCAGGGTCTTGCCCCGGCCCGTGACCGGCGTGTAATTGGGTACACCGGTGGGCCTCGCCTTGTTGATGTTGACGGTCACGGCCGCGCTGGTGACGTCGTTGTAGGCATCGTCCCCGGCCTTGGTGGCCGTGACGGTGACGGCGCCCACCTGAACGGGCGTCAGCACGCCGTTGGCGTCGATGGTGGCCTTGCCGGTGCCGTCGGTGACGGCGTAGGTCACTGCGCCGGCGCCGCTTCCGCCGGAGGTGCCCAGCTGCAGCGTCTCGCCGTAGACCACGGTGGTGCCGCCGGTGACGCGCAGCGCCGCCTGCTCGTCTCTGGGCAGCAGGGTGATGACCACGTTGACCGCCGCATCCTCATATCTGGCGGAGGAGATGGTCACAGGCAGGGTCACGGAATCGCCCGCCTTGCCCGCGCCGGTCAGCGTGTAGGTCACAACGCCTTCGGCGTCCACGGCAGCCCCGGAGACGATGGCCGTCTCGCCGGCCGCCGCGCCCAGAGTATAGCCCTCCGCACCGGGCACCAGACCCGACACATCCACGGTCTGCTCACCGGTCAGCGTGTACTTGCAGCTGAAGGGGATATCCGCCAGCACAGGGGCGGCGGCCTTGCGGATGGTCAGCGTACCGGAGACGCAGGCCACGTCGTAATTCGCCTGCGCCGCGGCAGCATGGATGGCATAGCTGCCCATCCTGCCGGTGTCGGGTGTCTCGCCGTAGGTCAGCGTGACCCCCGTCAGCACGTCCGCACCCAGCAGACCCTCGACTCTGTAGTCCGTGCCCTCCGCCGGGTCGGAGAGATCGGGCGCGCTCTGGCCCACGAGGATCTCCTTATCCAGCGCCGTCACGGTCAGCGCCGCCGGGCCGATGCTGAAGGTGTAGGTCTTCTCCTCCGTCGTGCCGTCCGCCCACTCGGTGTTGGCGGTGTCGTTCAGCGAAACGAGGACGGTGTAGTCTCCCACATTCGTCTGCACGGTGTTGTCCGAAACAGTGTAATCCGGAGACGCCGCCAGCGCGTAGGTCTGCTCGTCCGCCGTGTAGGTAAACACGGTGGTGTCCGCCGCGGGCGGTGTGATCTGCTTCTTGCTGATGGTAAAGTCCGCCGAGCCGCTCCAGATGGTATCGATGCTCTCGTAGCGGATCGTCACGGTGTAGTCGCCCGCATCCGTCGGGGCGGTCGCGCCGTAGCTTGTCGCGCCGTCGCGGGAGGTATAAGTGATGTCAGGGCCGCTCGCCGTGCCGCCGGGTGCCCCATAGACAGGCTGACTGGGTGTGCTGCCATACGTCCAGTTCTCGATGCTGACGCTCAGTGCCCGCTGCGTCTTTGCCATGACCTTGAAGCGGACAGGCACCACCGCGTCCTCGCAGTTCGCAGACTTCATCACGAACTTGATGATGCCCAGATCCGTCCCGACAGGCGCGATAAAGGGCTTCAGGTGTACATCTATCGCCACGTCTCCCGCTGTAGCGGAAGGCTTGAAGCCGCCGAAGCTCTCCCGCAGGATGGCTGTGGCTTCCGTCAGGTCGGTGTCTTCTACCAGCGGGGTATCATACTCGCTGAACGCCGGTGTGCCGCTCGGCCACCGCACATGGAGCCCCACTACATAGTCCTTCTCGGCGTTGCTGTACACCAGCACCGTCTGCTCCGAGATGACCGGGGCGGCGGCCTTTTTGATCTCGCCGCTGGTGGCGACCGAGCCGCTCACCAGCTTGTAGTTCTTTGCCGCCGGGGTGTCCTTCAGCGTGACCGTTACGACGACGCCGTCGTCCTGACCGACGGCCGTCTGGCTGAAGGTCGCGGTCACGTCATAGTCCACGCCCTGTACCAGCGTCTCGCCGCTGACCAGCCCCGACTTGTTATTGCCCGCCACACCGGTGAACGTCACGCGCACGTCGGCGGTGCTGTCGGGCGAACCGAAGCGCTTGCTGACGCTGTCCACGGTAAAGTCAAGCCAGCGCTGGTCGATCCTTGCCGCGAACGGCTTGGTCAGACCCGCGGCGATCTGATAGTTGCTCGCCTTGCCGGGAACGCCCGGGATCTCGGTCAGCTTGCCGTTCGTCGTAAAGACGAGCGTGGTGTCGCCCGCGTTCGCGCCGACAAACTCTGCCGAGCCGCTGATGATCAGGTTTTCATCCGTACCGACCAGCGCGGCCTTCTTGACGCCGAGCCCGGTCAGATCGATCCCGGTGCCGCCGTCATAGGTCTTATTGGGGATGATGCCGCTCGGGCCGTACTCGCCGATGTCCTCCGCCGTCAGGGTCTTGGGCGCGACGGTGAACGACCTTGTGCCGGTGTGGACGGTGTCCTCCGTCTCATAGCGCACCGTTACGGTGTACGCGCCCGCGTCAGTCGTTTTGGTGGGGGTGAACTCTGCGCCGTTCGCATCCTTGTAGGTGAAGGTCGGCGCGGCGCCCGCCGGGAGATTTGCAACGCTGGGCTGGTTCGGGGTCTGCCCGTAGCTCCAGCCCTCCATCGTGATGTCGGCCTCCGGCAGGTCGACCACCGTCTTGTCCTTTGTCTGGACATATAGAAGCAGCTTGAGATCCTTGTAGTTGTCGCTCTTGACCGTAGCGGTGTACGAGAGGATCAAGGTACCCGGCCTGCTGCTTATCCGCCCGGTTCTGAACGTCAGAACGCTGCCATTAAAGCCGATACCGCTGACCACGTTCGCGTTCAAGTTGGTTTTCCCTGTATAGCTGCAGGTGCCGTATGTCAGGCCGTCCGCCAGCGCGGGCAGCGCCTGCGAGAAATCGTAGGTGTGCGTCTTTGCCACATTGTTGTAGACGTACATGGTCAGGTTCACCTGATCGACCTTGCCCTTGCCGACGCTGTAGGTGAGCGTCCGCTTGGCGGCGTCAGCCGGCAGCGTATACTCCGGGCGATCCAGCGCCGTCGCGGTCACGCTGTGGGTGCCGACGCTCAGATCGTCGCCGCCGGTCACGGTCACGTTGACCCTATCGTTCCCGACCGCGTTGGTCACCCGCAGGGTCACATTGCCCTTGCCGTCGCCGTACCGCCGGTCAGCGGCGTTTACCGGCTCCAGCTCCACCTCCCGCGGGTCGATGTGCCACCGGAACGGCACCGTCCCCTCGTAGTTGCCCTGCAGAGCGATCCGCGCATCGTACCCCTCCTCCTCGAAGTCTGACGCGGAGGTCGTGCCGAAGACCACATAGTCCGTCCCCGGCGTCAGGGTCTTGCCGTCCACGGTCACCACAAGGACATCCGCCACATTCTTCTGCGTGCCGTCGTAGGTCGTGTGGGTATGGGAGAAGGTCACATCCCCGGCGCTCACGGTCTTGCGCCCGATGGTATAGTCCACCGTGGCTTCCACGCCGCCGATGGTAAGGACACCGGTGTAGCTGCCCGCGTCCGTGGGGGCCTCAATAGTCTCCGTGCCCTTTCTGTAGCTGACGGCGTTCGCGGGATACTCCGGCAGCCAGTTGGTATTCTCGATCTGCACAGATTGGTCTTTGCCGTCGCCGTAAACGGTGTGCTCCGGCGCCTTGATGGTCACGCTGCCGCCGTTCCAGCTGCATTCTTCGCAAGTGGCGCTGATGGTGTCCTTCGTGCCGGACTTCAGCGCATACCGCCAGGTATGCTCGTGCGCGCTGAGGTAGACGGTATCGTTCTCTTGGGTGATCTTGTAGTCCGCTTCTTCCGCGTCCGGGGTGAAGATCGCGGTGTAGTGGGACTCCTCATTCGCCGCGTTGGTGGCGATTTTGACCGGGCTGCCGGGATCGGGCCAGTCCTCTGTGGTAACGCCGATGCGGGCGCCCGCATTCAGACCGTCCGTGCCGATGGCAACGGTTTTGCCGGTGAACAGGTAGAGGTTATTGGCTTTACCCCTGCTGCCCTGCACATACAAGCCGTTCGCGCTGTCCAGCTCACCATTTTGCCAGTTGCCTGTGATCTGTACGCTGCCGGAAACGGTCATCGTGCCGCTGCCGACCAATTCCACGCCAGCGCCTCTTAGTGAATTGTTGCCGGTGATGCTGCCGCCGCTCATGGTGAAGCTGCCGTCATCGAACACACACACGCCGCCACCGCCGCTCCAGTTGGGGCTTTCGTTTGTGGTGGTGTTGCCGGTGATGCTGCCGCCGCTCATGGTAAAGCTGCCGTCGTTCGCATCCACGCCGCCGCCGTAGCCGTCGGCGGTATTGCGGGAGATGACCGCGCTGCCGCTCATGTTGAACGTGCCCTTGTCGAGACGCACGCCGCCGCCGTCTTTGCTGGCGCCATTGCCGGTGACCTTGCCGCCGGACATGGTGAACGCGCCGTTCTTGACATACACACCACCGCCGTATTTGGCGGCATTGGCGTCAGCAGCCGTGCTGCCGCCGATGGTGCCGCCCTTCACGGTGAAGGCCGTGCTGCCGTTCGCATACACGCCGCCGCCGTTTTTGGCGGTAGCCTTGTTGCCGGCGATGGTGCCGTCGTTCATGGTGAACGTGCCGGAAAACGCATACACGCCGCCGCCGTTGTTGGCCGCGGTGTTGCCGGTGATGCTGCCGCCGTTCATGGTGACCTCGGGTGCACTGTTCATGTACACGCCGCCGCCATTACCGTTGGTGGCCGTATTTTCGGAGATCACCGCATTGCCGGACATGATGAACTCGTTCAGGGCATAGACGATGTCGCTGCCGTTCATAAACACACCGCCGCCGCCCAGGCTGCTGGCGGTCTTGTTCCTGGTGATAACGGCGCTGCCGGACATTTCGAATCTGCCGCCGCCGATGTAGACGCCGCCGCCACCGCCGTTGGTGGCTTCGTTGTTGGTGATGATGCCGCCGAGCATGGTGAACGTGCTGTACGGATCGCTCACACGCACGCCGCCGCCGTAGTTGATGCTGCCGCTGTCGCTCACCTTGTTGCCGCTGATCTCACCGCCGTACATGGTGAAGACGGCCGTTTCCGACAGGCTCGCGTCCGCCGCGCTTTTGATTCTCACGCCGCGGCCGTCGACTCCGGCTGCGTGGGTGATCTTACCGTAGGGCTTGGTGTCATCGCCGCCCCGGCAGTCGGTCAGGGTGAAGCTGCCGGTGACGCTGATCACTTCGCCCTCAGCCTTCATCGTGAGGCTGTACCCGTTCAGGCAGAGATAGAGCGTGTAGCCTTTCTCCACAGTCAGGGTGGTATCCCGCTCCGCATCGCCCGTCAGATAGACATAGGCGGTGTTGTTGGCATCGTACACGATGTCGCTCACGCCGTCCCATGCCGTCCAGTCTGCGTCAGCGTGGGTGCCGCCGGTATGTCCGCAGACCTCGCCGCAGATGGGGTGCCTGTGGGCTGACCGTTGTAGAGGTTGACGTTGTCGCCCTCCTGCAGGGTGCAGTAGGCGCCGCCCGCATCGCTGAAGATATTGCCGTCGGTATAGCCGTTTTCCGCGCCGTTGGCGACGGTGACGTAGCTGCCGGTGGTGATCGTATCGGCGGTGGTCACGCCGATGCTGGCTTTTTCGCCCAGACCGTCCGCGCCGATCTCGATGGTCTTGCCGCTCACCAGATAGACGTTTTCATCTTTGCCGGCCGTATTGCTGTTGCCGGTGATGGCCGCATCGCCGGAGACGGTGAGCCCGGTGTTCCCATTTACCGCCGTATACACGCCGCCGCCGTTTTTGGCGGTGTTGCCGGTGATCTCGCCGCCCTTCATGACGAATTCGCCCATGCGGGCCAGATACACACCGCCGCCGCCGCAGCGGGTGTCCGCGCTGTTCCCGGTGATGCTGCCGCCGTACATGGTAAACGTGCCGAACAGGTTGTGCACACCGCCGCCGCCATCACCGTTTGTGGCAGCGTTGTTGGTGATGCTGCCGCCGTACATGTTGAATTTGGCGTAGCTGTATTCCGAAGCAAGCGACACACCGCCGCCCGTGTCGGCGCGGTTTCCGGTGATGCTGCCGCCGTACATATTGAACGTGCTGCGGTAGCCGAGGGATACGCCATGACCTGTGTACTTTAAGCCGCTGGCGGTCGTTCCGTGGGTGAGCTTGCCGGACTGCGCGTCCGAGCAGTCGCAGAGGGAGAGGGTCGCGTTGTCTCCGACCTTGATGACGGATTTGCCGGTCTTATTTTTCGTAAGGCTGTGCCCGCTCAGGCAGAGATAGAGCGTGTAGCCGTTTGCGATCTCAAGGGCGGAATCCCGCTCCGCATTGTCCCGCAGATAGACATAGGCGGTGTTGTTGGCATCGTATGTGATGTCGCTCACGCCGTCCCATGCCGTCCAGGTCACATCGGCGCACGCGCCCGTATGGCCGTTGATGTCCTTATGCGCCGCGCCGCAGATGGGATGCTCCTGGGGCAGCTCGCCCTTGACCAGCACCAGCGTATTATCCTTTTGCCGCACGCTGTAACCCGTGCCTGCATCGGCGGAGAGCCGTTTCGCATCATCAGCTGTGATCGTATAGCCCTCCGCCGCTTCAGCAATGGTGGTATAACCGCCGTCCGTTGTGGGCAGCCTGCCCGCGTCCACGGTCACGCCGATGCTGGAGGTGCTGCTCAAGCCGCCCTCACCGATAAAGGTCCCGCCTTCTCCATAAACCTCATCCTTGTCGAGGTAAACATTGTTCACTGTGCCGTCCGCGTCTTTGTTCTCCGTGATGACCGGTGCGCCGGACAAGGTAACGTTGGCGTTGATATCCGCATACACGCCGCCGCCATTGCAGCCGCTGCCTGCCGTGTTGCCGCTGATGGTGCCGCCGGTCATGGTGAAGCTGCCGTTTTTCACATACACACCGCCGCCGTCATGGCCGGCACTGTTTCCGGTGATCGTGCCGCCGGTCATGGTAAAGCTGGTAGTACCGGCTTGCACATACACACCGCCGCCGTAGCCCGCAGTTTTGTTGCCGCTGATGCTGCCGCCGTGCATGGTGAAGCTGGCGTTGGCGCCAAGATGGACGCCCGCGCCAAATTTTATCGAAGCGTTGTCATATTCGTTACCGCTGATGCTGCCGCTGTAGAGCACAAAATTGGCTTTCCCAGCTCCGTTACCATTTTCGACCCACACGCCGCTGCCGGTATACCTGGCCGCACCGTTCATGCCGTGCGTGACAGTGCCTTTATTTTGGCAGTCGCAGAGCGTAAAGGTCACGCCTCCGTTCACGCAAATGGTACTATCATTATTACTATTCTTCACGTCCATGCTGATGCTATACCCGTTCAGGCACAATACCACGCCATCCTTGGGATACCATGTGCTGGTCCGCGTCACAGGACCGGTCAGGTAGTAATATCCCTCCTCCATGTCATCGGACAGTTCAGAAACACCAACCCAGTCAGTCAGGGACGCTCCATGCTTATTGCAGCTCGCGTCGCCGCAGATGGGGTGGTCTGCGTGCTCTCCGCCCCGCTCTGCGGTCAGCGACACCTGCGCCGCCAGCTGCTCGCAGAGCGCCTCGTACCGCGCCATGTCCAGCGCCGCCAGCTGCTCCTCCGTCAGCGCCGCCAGCGTCTCATCGAGGTTGGCCAGCTGCGCCGCGATCTCCTCGGCGTTATCCGCCGTCACCTCGTCCGGCAGGGCGTCGATGAGGGCCTGCGCGGCCCGCACCGCCTCCGCCGCCTGCTTGTCCTGCACGGCGGTGTCCTCACCGGTGGTGTAGACATCCGCTGCGCCTGTCTGCTGTGCCAGTGCCGCCGTGGGCAGCATGGTAAAGCAGAGCGCCAGCGCCATGAGCAGACTCAATACTCGTTTCTTCATGTGTGACCTCCTTCAAATCCTGTCTTCCGTTTCCTCGATCCCGCTGGGGACACGTTGGCGGGCATCCCCAAAAAGCCCGCCTGGTTTTGTCACATCTATACATCATATATCGTACACCGCGCACCCCCTGCGGCGCAAGACTTTTTTTCACAAATGTGTCATTTTTCAGCAAAATTTCACACGCCCAATGCCGGAAAAAAGGCGATGGCCGGGGGCTCCCGGCCATCGCCTTTCTGGTTAAATTTTCCAGCCCCCGGCCCGTCTCCGCTCTGTAATAAAGCGGCGGCAGATGCCGTCCGGCGCCGGGATCCGGCCGGCACACCGGACGGTCTTGCGCCGGCGGGCGCGCGTGACGACGGTCTTTTCACGGGTCAGGGCCTCGATGGCGTCCATCAGCTTCTTCCCGTTCTCCGGGGCAACGTTGGCGGCGGCCTCGTCAAGAAAGATGGGCGCGTTTTTCAGCATGGCCGGGCCGTGATCTTTCCGGCATACAGAGAAAAAAATTCCGCTGTCCTCTCGCACAGCGGAATTTTTGCGGTTGATGCGCTGTTACAGGCTCTCGGCCCATGCCGCCAGCTCTTCCTTACTGACGCCGCGCTTGAATACCTTGCCGTTCAGCAGCTTCGCGCCCCTGCAGCTGGGGGCCAGATGCTCGTTGGTCTTTCCCATGCCGCTGCCGCCGGAGGTGGCGAAGGGCACCACGGTCTTGCCGCTCAGGTCGATGCTCTCCAGAAACGTGTTGACGATGGCGGGAGCCACATACCACCAGATAGGGAAGCCCACATAGACGGTGTCGTAGTCCGCCGCGTTGGGCAGCTGCGCCGCCAGCGCCGGACGGGAGCCGGGCTCCTTCATCTCCACGGTGCTGCGGGATCTGGCGTTCGTCCAGTCCAGATCCGCCTTGGTGTAGGGCACCTTTGGGGCGATCTCAAACAGGTCTGCGCCCACGGCCTCCGCCAGCTTCCCGGCCACCTGCGCCGTCACGCCGGACGCGGAAAAATACGCTACCAGCTTCTTGCTCATAGGAATACCTCCGTTCTTTGCCTGATGTGTATAGTATATATCCCCCTGCGGGGCGCAAGTCAAGTCCGTTTTTCCTGACCTGCCGCACGGGAACGGATTGTGCCGGGCGCGAAAGTATGGTACAATGGCCGCAAAGCGGCTATTGTACGCAGTACAGAGAAACACGGAGGAGCTTTATCATGCGGCTGATCTCATGGAACGTCAACGGCCTGCGGGCCTGCCTGAACAAGGGCTTTCTGGACTTCTGCGCGCTGGCGGATGCGGACGTCATCTGCCTGCAGGAGACGAAGATGCGTCCGGAGCAGGCGTCCTTTGCGCTGGAGGGCTACCAGCGGTTCTGGAACAGCGCCGACAAGGCGGGCTACTCCGGCACCGCCGTGTTCACGCGCCGTCCGCCCCTGTCCGTGACCTATGACTTCGGAGACGATATCCACCGCCACGAGGGACGGGTCATCACCGCCGAGTTCGACAATTTCTATCTGGTCTGCTGCTACACCCCCAACTCCAAGGATCAGCTGGCCCGGCTGGACTACCGCATGGAATGGGAGGACGACATCCGTGCCTATCTGATGGCGCTGGACGCCGAAAAGCCGGTGGTCTACTGCGGCGACCTGAACGTGGCCCATCAGGAGATCGACCTGAAGAATCCCCAGTCCAACCGAATGAATCCCGGCTTCTCCGATGAGGAACGGGGCAAGATGACTCAGTTGCTGCAAAGCGGCTTTGTGGACACGTTCCGCGCCCTGTACCCCGACCGCACCGGCGCCTACTCGTGGTGGAGCTACCGCTTCCACGCCCGGGAGAACAACGCCGGATGGCGCATCGACTACTTCATTGTCTCCCAACGGCTGATGCCCCGCGTCAAAAGCGCGGACATCTGGCCGGAGATCACCGGCAGCGACCATTGCCCCGTGGTGCTGGAGCTTGCTGAGGAATAAAGAGGAGCCGTCCCGCAGGACGGCTCCTCTTTATTGGTTACTTTTCTTCGCGGGGCAGCACCAGATTCAGGAACACCGCCAGCAGCGTGGCGATGACCACCGGCGACTTGCCGAAGATGGTGGTGACGGCCTCCGGGAACTGGGCCAGCGCGTCCGCCGCCTGAGAGATGCCCACGCCCAGCGCCGCCGACAGGCCCACAATGGTGGTGCTGCGGGCGGTGATGCCCTCCCCGGCGATGAGCTTCATGCCGGTCATGGCGATGGTGGAGAATACCGCCACCGTAGCGCCGCCCAGCACGCACTGGGGAATGGTGGTCAGAACGGCGGAGAACTTAGGCACCACGCCTGCCAGCAGCAGGAAGCCGCCGGTCATGGCGAACACCCAGCGATTCACCACCTTGTTGGTGGCCACGATGCCCACGTTCTGGGAATATGTTGCCGTGGGCAGACCGCCCAGCAGCGCCGTCAGGATGTTGCTGACGCCGTAGGCCACGATGCCGCCCTGCAGCTCCCGGTCGGTGGGTTCCCGGTCCATGCCGCCCACGGTGGTGGCGGTCAGGTCGCCGATGGCCTGAATGGAGTTGATGGCGAACAGCAGCCCCAGCGCGATGCAGCCGGAGGGTTCAAACGTCACGCCGAAGGGCAGCACCTCCGGCAGGGAAAACCATGACGCACCGGCGATGCCGGACAGATCCACCATTCCTGCGGCGAAGGCCACGGCGTAGCCCGCCAGAATACCCAGCAGGATGGACGCCAGCCTGCACACGCCCTTGCCGTGATTGGTCAGCAGCAGCACCACCGCCAGCGTAAATGCCGCGATGGCCCAGTTCTGCCACGAGCCGTAGACCAGTGCCTCGGTAAGGCCCCGCTCCTCCACCACGGAGGCGTAGGTGTTGCCGGTGCCGCCGGCCATGTAGTGGATGGCCGTGGGGTACAGGGAAAGGCCGATGGTGAACACCACCGTGCCGGTGATGACCGGCGGGAACAGGCGGCGGATGGGCTTGATAAACACGCCCACCAGCGTGGCCACGATGCCGCCCACGATCATGGCCCCCGCCACGGCGGCCAGCCCGCCGCTGCCGGAGGCGATGGCCTGCATGCTGGGCAGGTACGCGAAGCTGACGCCGAAGATCACCGGCAGCCCCGCGCCGAACCGCCCTCCGATGGGGAACAGCTCCAGCAGCGTGGTCACCGCCGACATCACCAGCGATGCCTGGATCAGCAGCACCCTCTGGCTCTGGGGCAGTCCCACGGTGTTGGCAATGATGATGGCCGGTGTGACGCAGCCCACGATCATGGACACCAGATGCTGCAGGGCCATGGACACCGCCATACCCAGCGGCGGTACGCCGCGGAACCGGAACAGTGCCGCCTCGCTGTGGGCTGTCTTGCGCATGGTGTGTCCTCCTTTGGGCCGCAGGGGCGTGTAGTATGTGTAGTATACCACACTTTCTTAACGGTACAAAAACTTTTTTTGCCCGCCTGACAGCTTTTTTGGCGCGCCGGTGAAAATGCCCGTCTCCGGGCAGAGAAAAAAGCCGCTGACGCGGCTTTTTCTCCGCTTTATGGGTGTCAGGCCGGTGCTTCCGACGGCTCCGCCGCCCTCTGCACCACGCGGATCTCCTCAATGCGGTGGTTCTCCACCCGCATGACCTCCACCTGCAGATCGCCGCAGGTGAAGCTGTCCCCCACCTCCGGCACGCGGCCGAACTGCTCCATGACCCAGCCGCTGACGGATACCATCTCCGAGCCGGTCTTGACGTGGAAGTACGCGGCGAAATCCTCCAGATCCATGGCCGCGTCCACGGTGTAGGTGTCCGGGCCCAGCTTCCGCAGGAATACCTCCTCCTCATCGTGCTCGTCCCAGATCTCGCCCACCAGCTCCTCCAGGATATCCTCCATGGTGACGATGCCGCAGGTGCCGCCGTACTCGTCCACTACCACGGCCACATGGGTCTTGGCCTGCTGCAGCTTCTTCAGCAGCAGGCGAATGGGCTCGTTCTCCAGTGCGAACACCGGCGGGGCGATGATGTCCCGCAGCGGCTTATCCGTCACGCCGCAGCCCACATAGAAGTCCTTCTGGTGGACGGTGCCCAGAATGTGGTCGATGGAGTCCTCGTAGATCAGCAGCCGGGAGTACTTGGTCTGGGTGAACAGCGCCGCTATCTCCTCCTTACCGGCGGTGACGGGCAGCGCCGCCAGATCCACCCGGTGGATGAGGATGTCCTGCGCCTCCTGCTCGGAAAAGCCGATGGCGTTTTTCAGCAGCTCGCCCTCGTCCCGGTCGATGCTGCCGTCCTGCTGCACCTCATCCACCAGCATCAGCAGCTCCTCCTGGGACATTTTGCTCTCGCCGCCGAGGCGGAACACCCTGCTCAGCAGCTTCTTCCACAGGGAGAACAGCCGGTTCAGCGGCAGCAGCACCCAGATGAACACCCGCAGGATGGGGGCGGACAGCATGGCGCACCGCTCCGCGCAGTCCTTGGCGATGCTCTTGGGGGATATCTCGCCGAAGATCAGCACCACCACCGTCACCACCACCGTGGAGATGGTGGCGCCCGCGTCGCCGTAGTGCCGCACAAACAGCACCGTGCCGATGGACGCGGTGGCGATATTGACGATGTTGTTGCCGATGAGGATGGTGGACAGCAGACGGTCATACTGCTCCAGCAGCTTCAGCGCCAGCGCCGCGCCGCCGCTTCCCTTCTCCGCCAGCGTCCGAAGGCGCGTGGTGTTGGCGGAGGAAAAGGCCGTCTCCGTGGCCGAAAAATAGGCGGACAGCAGCAGGCAGACCGCCATCATAATGATACAAGTCGTGGTTGACAAAATATGTAGCTCCTTTTCTGTCGTCTGTTTTTTTCCGGTGAGCGGGCGCCTACAAGCGCAAAAAAGCACGTCTGCCCCACAACGCGCAGCGCAGATATGCTCCCAAAAACAGATGGCAGTTCAGATGGTTACCCGGATAGTCACCGCCGTCAGTATCCATATAGGTACGACCCCTCCTTTTTGTAAATTGATGGTAGTATACCAGAAAACTGCTATCCAGTCGAGTTAAGAATCCGCAAAGAACAGGAGCGGACATCCTCCCGGATGCCCGCTCCCCTGCCGTTTTCTTAAAGCATGCCCAGCCCGCACAGCAAAAATCCGATCACCGCCACCGCCGCTCCCACCGTGGCGTAGGGCACGGTGGTGCGGATGATGGTGATGCTGGACACGCCGGTGCCTGCCGTAGTCATGAACACCGCGTCGGCGTAAAAGCAGGTGCTGTACCCCAGCGCGATGCCGCTCATAACGGCGGCGATGATCACCGGCGCGGCCACGCTCATGGACAGCGCCAGCGGCACAAACACCGGTATGGCAATGGTCATCACCACCCAGCAGCCGCCTACGGCGAACACCGTGGCCCCCACCAGCAGGAACGCCAGCGGCGGTACCAGCGCCGCCGGCACGGCGCTGCCGATGCTGTTGATGAGGATGTCGAACAGCCCCAGCTGCCGGTTGGCCTCGCTGAGCATGAAGCCGAAGCATACCACGATGGCAAGGGATGTCATGCCCTTGGCGCCGTTGAAGAAGTGCTCGAAAAACTGCTTCACGGTCATGATCCTCTGGGGCACATACAGCAGGAACTGGGCGATGATGGCCAGCACCATGCCGTGGACGAGGTCGTTGCCGAACAGGATGGTGCCGCCTACCAGCACCGCCAGCGGCACCACGGCGTTCCACGCCGGGGAGACGCGGCTCTCGTCCACATCGGCGATGTCCACCAGCTTCTCCGCCTTTTCCTTCTTTTCAAAGGCCGGGCCGCCGCTGCGCACCCGCTGATAGGCCTGCTTCAGCGGCCCGAGCTTCGGGAATGCGCCCACCGCCAGCAGCAGGCACAGCAGCATCATGCACAGCGGATAGAGCATGTACGGAATGGCCCGCAGGTAGTCGCCAAAGCCCAGATCGTACTCCGATATCAGTCCCACGCTGAAGGCCGTCCAGCTGGAAAACGGGATGGTCATGCACAGGCAGCAGGCCATGATGTTGGCCTGCAGGGCCAGATGCTCCCGGGGGATGCGGTTCCGGTCGGTGATCTCCCGCATGGAGAATGTCACCGTCAGGGCATTGAGATACTCGTCCAGAAACATGACCGCGGACATGCACCACGCCAGCACCAGCGTCCGTTTGGGACCCCCGGCCACCTTCAGCAGCAGGTCGCGGAAGCCCATCAGGGCGCCGGACTCCTGAAACAGGGTGATCATGCCGCCGAAGCCGATGATGACGCACAGCGCGAACTGGTACGACGAGCTGGACAGCACGGCGTACAGGCCGTCGATGGTGCCGGTGAGGAAGTGCTGCCGGTGCAGCAGCGCCATGGCCAGCAGCGTGGCCAGCACCATGGACTCCGCCATGCGGCGGGTCTTGAGCGCATAGACGATGAGAAATATCAGCGGCGCAAAGGCCATAAGGATCTCCAACATGGTGCGCTCTCCTTACCTGCTCAGATATCCGTAGTATACCACACCCGGCCGCCGCCGGCAAGCCCCGTCCGGCAGGCGCACAGCCTTGACAGTCCGCCGCGCCCTGCGCTATGATAGAGGATGCAAAGGACGGTGACATATCATGGTGGACGGCAACATCATACTGTCCGTGGCCAAGGCCATGGAGCTTCTGCAGGTGCTGAGTCAGGCCGGGAGACCCCTGTCGCTGGCGGAGCTGACGGAGCGCTGCGGCTACCCCAAAAGCACGGTGTTCGGCCTGCTGACCACCATGCGCGCCTACGACATCATCACCCAGACGCCGGGCGGCAAATACGCGCTGGGCCTGCGGCTTTTCGAGTACGGGCGGCAGGTGGAGCGCACATGGGATATTTCGCTGGTGGCCCGCCCCTACATGGAGCACCTGTCCCAGTCCACCGGCGCATCGGTGATGCTGTCCATCTGCGAGGGCGGCAGCGTCATCACGCTGGATCAGGTGGAGGCGCGGGACAGACTGCGCATCGTGTCGGACGCCGGGGCGCGGCTGCCCATCTACTGTACGTCCCAGGGCAAGATCTTTCTGGCCCACATGCCCCGGGCCGAGGCGGAAAAGCTGCTGCGCCGGCAGGACATGACCCAGTTCACGCCCCATACCATCACGGACGTGGGCGCGCTGCTGCGGGAGACGGACGCCTGCCGCGAGAGCGGCTATGCCATCGAAAACGGCGAGTACAAGATCGGCCTGCGCTCCATCTCCGCGCCGGTGTACACGGCGGAGCGCACCGTCCGGTATACCGTGGGCGTCATCGGTATGTTCCGCAGCACCCACTCAGACGAGTTCCGGGACGCCGTGGAGCAGGTCTGCACCACAGCCGCCATGATCTCGGCGGCGCTGGGCTACCGGGCATAGCGGGCGCTTCCTTCGACATGCTTTTACAATAAGTCAATCATTTTGGCAAAAAGAGATTGACTTTTCCCGCATTTTGTAGTGTTATATAGAAGTAGTATTATATTAAATATGAGTTTTTGCGCCGCCGTGCGCGCCTCATACCGTGAACCGGCAGGTAAAGGGGGATCGCTGCGATCCGTGAGAGGGACCTGCTCTTCACGGCGGTGCCGCCTGTTCACAGGCGGCGTGTCCACTGAATGAGAAAATTGAGGGGGATCTTGGAAGTGGGAAAATTTAAATACGACCTGACGGTGTTTGCTGTCGACGCCTTTGGCGCTGCCTGCACCACCGCCCTGTTTGGCCTGTGCTGGTTCAGCTTCTATGAGAGTGCGCTTTTTGCGCCGTTTCATCTGGAGGGATGGTGCGTGAGCGCACTGTTCTGCCTGGTGTACTGTCTGCTCTGCCGCGCCTACGACTCGTTTGAGGTGGTGCTGCAGAGCGTTCTGGAAGCGGTTTTCAGCCAGGCTCTTTCTATTCTGTTCGCGGATGTCATCTTCTACTTCGTCACCTGCCTGCTGGCCCGCCGCTTCGTGAATGTGCTCCCCATGCTGGGGATGCTTGCGCTCCAGCTTCTGGTGTCGGCGCTGTGGTGCGTCCTGAAGCGCCGCTGGCATTTCGCCGCTCACCCCGCCGCCCCATCCGTGGTGGTATACAGCGACCACGCCGCGGTGGACGAGCTCATTGCCCGCTCCGGCCTTGAACAGAGCTTCGCTGTCAAGCGCGTCGTGGACGCCGCGTCCTGTCTGGCAGACCTGTCCGTGCTGGACGGCGCCGGTGTGGTGTTCCTCAGCGATGTCAGCAGCAGTCAGCGCAACGAGATCCTGAAATACTGCGTGGAGCGGGACATCGACGTGTATGTGACGCCGCGCATCGGCGATACCCTGATGCAGGGCGCACGGCAGGTGCACCTGTTCCACCTCCCGATTCTCAAGGTAGGGCGGTATCATCCGTCGCCGCTGTATCTGTTGGTCAAGCGGGTCTTTGATATTCTGGCATCGGCGCTGGCGCTGCTGGTGCTGTCCCCCCTGTTTCTGGTGACATCGGCAGCCATCAAATTCTATGACGGCGGCCCGGTCTTTTACACCCAGGATCGTCTGACCCGGAACGGCAAGGTATTCCGGATACATAAATTCCGCAGCATGCGGGTGGACGCGGAGAAGGACGGCGTGGCCCGCCTGTCCACCGGCGAGCACGATGACCGTATCACGCCGGTGGGACGCTTCATCCGCAGGACGCGCATCGATGAGCTGCCCCAGCTGGTGGACATCCTGCGGGGCGACCTGTCCGTGGTGGGGCCCCGGCCGGAGCGCCCGGAGATCGCGGCGCAGTACGAGGAGACGATGCCGGAGTTCCGTCTGCGCCTGCAGGCCAAGGCCGGTCTTACGGGCTACGCGCAGGTCTACGGCAAGTACAATACCCGGCCCTACGACAAGCTGAAGATGGATCTGATGTACATCTCCCATCCCAGCCTGATAACGGATCTGCGCATCTGCTTTGCCACGGTAAAGATCCTGTTTACGCCGGAAAGCACCGAGGGAATTTCCGAGGGTCAAACCACGGCTATGAGCGTGGAGGCGGACGGAGACGCCGCCCTTGAGAGCAGCGAAATACTCCGCATGTGAGATCTGCCGCGCACAGGGCCGTGCGGTGCATACAGATTTATGAATGGACAAGACTTGACTCAGGCTCCCGGAGATGAGTCAGGGCTGTTTTGAATGCAGGGGGAACGAGGAGTACAGAACGATGCCACAGGAAGATTTTGGGTTAATCAGTGTCATTATGGCCGCCTATAATGCAGAAAAAACGATCGAACAGGCCGTAAACTCCGTATTAAATCAGACCTATCCAAATTTTGAACTCCTTGTGGTCAATGATCACTCGACGGATAGGACGATGGAATTGGTCGAAAGCATTGCCGCAAAGGATCGGCGGGTACATCTCATATCCAACAGTAAAAACTGTGGTGTATCCCATACCCGCAGGCATGGTCTGGACAGGGCGGAAGGTTTATGGATTGCGATTCTTGACAGCGATGATCTCTGGGCACCGGAAAAGCTGGAAAAGCAGATCAATCTTCAGCGTAAAACGAATGCCGATCTGCTTTTCACCGGCTCTGCTTTTATAGATGCAGACGGACAGCCGATCGATTGGTATCTGCACGCCCCGGCCGAGGTCACTTATCGACAACTTTTGAAGCAGAACATATTGTCCAACTCCTCTGCGTTGGTGCGTAAAGAACTGTATGCAAAGCATTATGCGATCGGCGACGGGATGCACGAGGACTTTGCGCTTTGGCTTGAAATTCTGAAAACCGGGAACAGGGCTTATGGCGTGGACGAGCCGCTTCTCATCTATCGAATCGCCAAATCATCAAAGTCCGGCAATAAAATTAAAGCTGCCAAAATGAATTGGCGTACTTATCGTTACGTTGGATTGAACCCGGTATCGGCTTTCTATTATGAATGTTGGTACGTGATCAATGGTCTTCTAAAATATAAACACTTAAAGTAACTTACAGGAGCATCGAAATGAAGGTTTGTTTTATCAACCCCCCATTCAAGGCAGAATATGGCAAGTTTTCCCGCGAATCCAGAAGCCCGTCTATTGGTCACAGCGGCGTCCTGTACTACCCTCTCTGGCTGATTTACGCAGCCTGCGTTGCCGAAAAAAATGGCTTTGATGTCACTTTTATCGATGCTCCCGCCAAGCGGTTGAACAAAGCCGAGACACTTGAGCGCGTGAAAGCCGATGCATCGGATGCAAGGCTGTTTGTGTTTGACACCAGTACGCCGTCCATTTACAGCGACATCGATTTTGCCGGCACAGTTAAAGAAATGTATCCGTCTGCATTCACCCTTCTTGTCGGCACACATCCGTCTGCAACTCCTGACGAAACAATGGGGGTCAGCGAACTGATCGACGGGCTGGCGCGGCATGAATATGACTACATTGTACGCGATACCGCGATTGCTCTCCGCGGCGGCACTGCCCTCGCCGCGGTTCGAGGCTTGACCTATCGCAAGGATGGCCGTGTAGTTCATAATCCTGATGCGGAGCATATCAACGATTTAGATGAGATACCCTACGCCGCAGAATTCATCAAGCGCAGACTTTGCGTGACTGATTATGTGTTTCCTGCCGCCGCTTTTCCCTCCATACAAATTTTTACCGGCCGCGGCTGCCCCGCACAATGCAACTTCTGTGTCTACCCCCAGACGCTCCACGGCCACCGTTACCGGCTGCGCAGCCCAGAGAATGTGATCGGCGAGATCGAGTACATCGTAAAGAATTTTCCCAGCGTGAAAGAGATCGTGTTTGAGGATGACACATTTACGATCAACAAACAGCGCGTTTCCGAAATCTGCAGCATGATGATCCAGAAGGGCCTCAACAAAAAGATCCGCTGGCTGTGCAATGCCCGTGTGAATCTGGACTATGAAACTATGTGCCTGATGAAAAAGGCCGGCTGCCATCTGATCATCCCCGGTATCGAAAGCGTAAACCAGCAGATTTTGAAAAATATACATAAGGGTACAACAGTTGAGCAGATCGAAGCCTATGTCGCCAACGCCCGCAAGGCGGGCCTTATGGTCCACGCCTGCTACATGGTAGGAAATCAGGGCGAGACCCACGAAACGATGAAAGAGACACTATCCGCTGCTATGCGCTTCAAGACAGATACAGCTCAGTTCTTCCCTCTGATCCCCTATCCCGGAACAGGCGCCTACGACTGGGCAAAAAACAATGGCTATATCAACGGCAAATACGATGAATATATCCATGAAGACGGTACGCTGAACTGTATTATCAACACTCCGGAGCTCTCCGCACAGGAGTTGGTTGACTTCTGCGCCCATGCAAGGAAGATGTATTATATGCGCCCGTGGTACATTGCGCACCGTCTTGCACGAGGTTTGCGTGACCCGGAAGATTTGAAGAGAAGCCTGAAGGCTTTCTGGCGGCTGAAGGACAGCCTGCTGAAGTAAGACAGAGGTGACATATGGTAATCCATGTGATTGGAACCGTAAATGGGCAGGTCAATGAAGGCATGCGTAACATCGCTACTCATTTGGCGAAAGAATTTGAAAAAGAGAATACCGTACTTTATTCAGGTCTGAAGCAGATTCCGCAGATTGTACTGAATTCCAGACGGGCAGATGTTACGATGATTTTTGCTCGTGCCAACAGGCTGGTGTATACATTGGCTTCGATTGTTACGAAGCTGTGCAGAAACACTTGGATCGTTTTGGTACAAAAGCCGGATTCGGATTTCATGGCAAGAAACAACAAGCATCCATTGAAGTGCAGTTACCTCTCTATCACAGAAGGTGATATGAAGGATGTAAAAGTCGTATCGGGCTGTAGAAAAAAACTGTTTTCTGTGGGCATCAAAGCGGATAAGTTCGTACCTGTCTCTGCAGAGCAGCAAAAGCGTCTCAAGCAGAAATACGGGTTTGACCCATCCAAGCCTCTCGTCATTCATGTGGGCCATTGTTCGACATGGCGCGGTTTAGAGGACTTTGCCAAGATCCATGCGGCGCAGCGGATGGTAGCTGCAAGCGGCATGTTTGAGGACAAAAATGTGGTGCGAACTCTTACGGAAGCAGGTGTAAAGCTCCACAGCGGCTATCTGGAAAATGTCGAAGAAATATATCAGATGGCGGATGCATATCTGTTTCCCACGAGGTCGACCGAATTTGTGATTAGTATTCCGCTTTCCGTCATGGAAGCGCTGTCCTGCGGTGTGCCTGTGATCGGGTATAAAAGCTTTGAAAATTTACATGCGATCGCTAGTTTTCCCGGTGCGATCACGTTGATCGACAGTGCAGAACAGCTTGACGGGATTCTATCTGAAGTGATTAAGAAGAAAAGCAGTCATTCTTTGCTCGAAAAGGCAGACTCTTGGGACGATGTGGCCCGGAACGTGCTGCAGATGGTACAGGAGGAAAATACATGAAGCCAGCGATGATCAGCTTTATGGGGCTGGATGGTTCGGGAAAATCAACAAGCATCGACTATGCCTATGAGCAGCTGAAAGAACGCGGTTATAAAGTTGAGATCGTCCGCGCAGCTTACGTCATCGTTTTTCTGCGCGGGATCGTTCGTCTGGGTAAAAAACTCCTGATGAAAAAAGACAGCGACCCCTTTTCAGGTGACTATAAAGCATATTTGGAGAGCCTGCGAAAAAATGCGAACAAGGGTGGTGCCTATAAGATTTTCTCTTTCTTAACGACCATTGAGTTCAAATTGCAGATCTTCTTCAAAATTCGTCTGAAACGATTCTTTGGCGCAACTTTGCTGGTAGACCGCTACATTTATGATAATGTCGTGACTTATGCCGCCAATCTGGATCTGGGCGAAGACTATATGCGCAAAACGATGGATGGCAAGTGGAAACACGCGCCTCGGCCGGACAAGATCATCTACATCAAGACCCCCGTAGAAGTCTGTTGTTCCCGAAAAGATGACATTCCCGATTCGCTGTATCTGGAAATTCGAGAGCCTCGCTATGAGGCAATTGCTAAAATGTACAATGCCGCTGTAATAGCAGGTGATCAAGAGAAGCAAACGATGCTGGACGAAGTGATGGCTGTCATTGATGAAGTGGTGCCTCCTCTCAAAAAGTGATCGGACAGGAGTAAAAATGGTACGGAAATTGATAATCCTCGGCATTGATGGTATGGATCGGGATGTGATTGTCCGGTACAAAGATAAACTTCCTAATCTGTATGGATTGATGCAAAAAAATAATTATCCTCATCTGCGCTCCGTTTTCCCGGCAGATACGACTCCGGCGTGGTCTACGATCTACACCGGTCTTGATCCGTCAGAGCATGGCATCATTAACTTTGTTAATGTGGGTGCAAAAGAGAATACATACAAGCCATTGGTGTTTGATGACAGTGCCTTTAAAGGTAAAGCTTTCTGGGATGTACTCAACAAACAGGGACTTTCGTGTGCAGTAATTCTGCCGATGAACATCAAGGAAGGCTGGGAAATCAACGGCCTGATGATTACTCGTCCTTACGAGGGAAAGATTCGTGTCTATCCGCAGGGCAAGGAGAGTATCTATAATCCGCGCTTTGATATCCTGGGCACTGATGGAAAGTTTACCTCGGAAAAAGACCTTCCCGCTCTGCGGGATGAGTTCTTTGCAAAGGTCAGCGAAGAGATCCGCCTGACCCGACTGGCAATAGAGAACGAGAACGTAGACGTCTTGTTCTCGTACTTTTCTACAACAGATGGCATCCAGCATGATTTTTGGCGTCACTGTGATCCGAGCCATCCGGAGTATCCGGGGCCCAACGAACACGAAAACGTGATCCTGGATATGTACGTCGCCATGGATAACTATGTTGGTGAAGTAATGCGGAAGCAGCCGGATACACCGCTGCTGATCATCAGCGATCATGGTCACGGAGCGCGCCCGGTCTACACCGTGCGGATCAACGAACTGCTTCGCCGCGGCGGTTATCTGACTCCCAGAAGCGGCGGGGACGGTTCCAGTCCTTCCGTAAAGAAAAGGCTCAAGAAAGTGGTCAAACGGGCAGCATTGGGTGTCGTAAAGGGGATCGGCCTGCCAAAGTGGGCGATGAAGCTGGCGAAAAAATTTCCCATATGGAAAAGTCTGTTTGCATCCAGCGCGGATTTTGACTGGGATAAGACGCAGGCCTATCTGAGCGATCTTTCGGCTTTGAAGAACTATAGCTACGGCGGAATCCGCATCAATGACAATGTTGCAGATAAAGACAAGTTAGCTGATGAGATCATTGGGTATTTGAAACCGATCAAGATTGATGAGGAAGATAAAGAGCTCTTTGAGTGGATCGTCCGTACCAACACATTCTACCACGGACAGTATTTGAACAAGTACCCGGAAATCATCTACCAGATGGATGAGCGCTGGGGCGGCGAGTGGGAACTCGGCAAAAATGTTTTTGAGAAGGGCGGCTTTATGTACATGATGTCGCCTGGCGGACATCGTTGGAGAACGGCTGTCATTTTTGCAAACAACCTTGAGTTGAAGAAGCGCGACTATGAGATGACGGATATTTATGGTATCATTATGGATGCAGTACAGTGAGCCCTTATCCAGTTTATACGGCAAGAGGAAGAGATAAATGCAAAAGAAAAAGGTTCTGGTGTGGGAAACGCTGGCGACAGTATCTGGCGGTCAGAAAATGACGCTGACCGTTATGGATATGCTGTCCGATAAATTTGAGTTTTATTGTCTTATTCCTGCAGAAGGAATGCTGTCGGAAGAACTCAAAAAGCGGAATATCCCGTATAC
>ERZ1023848.72-NODE-72-length-43952-cov-12.046108_pt1 | contig 43952 bp, 34 predicted proteins | sample MGYA00380385_ERZ1023848 | MGnify/ENA primary metagenome ERZ1023848 (study PRJEB33179, sample SAMN07449069) | human gut metagenome | biome: Human-gut; feature: Human associated habitat; material: Faeces | host: Homo sapiens | place: India:Kasaragod | collected...
GCACCTGACTGTTAATCAGGCTGTCGCAGGTTCGAATCCTGCTCGAGGAGCCAATTGGACATCTAGGGTGTAACGCTTGTTACACCCTTTTTCTTGTATTATAATCAAATTGAGATAGAATGTAGAAAGATGGATGGAATGACTGGGGAGGGATTTTCATGAAGCTGGGAGACCGCTTGCAGGCACTGGCTGACTTCGTGCCGCAGGGCAGCCGCGTGGCGGACATCGGCACGGACCACGGCTACCTCGCGGTGGAGCTCGTGAAGTCGGGCAGGGCGGAGTTCGTCGTGGCGAGCGATAAGAACGCGGGCCCCTATGAGGCGGCCGTGCGCACCGTCCGCGAGAATGGCCTGACGGATGAGAGCATCTCCGTGCGCCTCGGGGACGGCCTGAAGAGCCTGAAGCCCGGGGAAATCGACAACGTCTGCATCGCCGGCATGGGCGGCACGCTGATGGTCGAGATCCTCGAGGGCTCGCCTGAAGTCGTCGAGAAGCTCGAGACGCTTGTCCTGCAGCCGCAGAGCGCGGCGGCGGACCTGCGCCGCTGGCTCTACCGCAAGCGCTGGCACATCGAAGATGAGTCGCTCGTGCTCGACGACGGCCGCATCTACGAGATCATCAAGGCAAAGCGCGGCCGGCGCAAGATGCCGGAGCCGCTGCTCCTCGAGATTGGCCCCGTCCTCTGGCAGAAGAAGCCGCCTCTCCTGCGCCATCACATCGAGGCCCTGCTTTTCCAGGAGCGCCGCGTCGCGGCGGGCATGGAGAAGAGCGAGGCCGCGAAGAAGTCGAAGAAGTATCAGGCGGTCGTCCGCCATATCAAGGAATTGGGGGAGCATCTGTCATGGTGAAATGTCAAGTTGTCATGGATGCGCTAGAGCGCATCGCGCCGCATCATCTCGCAGAGGATTGGGATAACCCGGGCCTGCTCGTCGGCAGCCCGGATAGGCAGGTCAGCCGCATCCTCGTCGCGCTCGACGTCAGCGACACGGTCGTGCGCCAAGCCGTGCGCGAGGGGGCGGAGATGATCGTCGCGCACCACCCGCTGCTCTTCAAGCCCATCAAGAAGATCCGCACGGATGAGCCGCTCGGCCATCGCCTGCAGGTTCTCTTGCAGCACGACATTGCCGTGGCCGCAGCCCACACGAATCTCGACATCGCCCGCGGCGGCGTCAACGATGTGCTCGCTGGGGCCATCGGCCTCTCGAAGCTCTCGAGCTTCGTCATCACGCAGCAGGAAGAGAGTGGCCAGACCGAGAGCCTCGGCCGCATCGGCACGCTGCCGCAGCCGATGGCGATCCGCGATTTTGCCGAGCAGGTCCGCAAGGCCCTGCCAACGGAGCACGTGCGCTTCGTCGATGCCGGCAGCCGCCCCGTGCGCAAGGTCGCGCTCTGCAGCGGCGCCGGTGCGGAGTTCATCGCCAAGGCCGCCGCGATGGGGGCCGATGCCTACGTCACGGGCGACGTGCGCTATCACGATGCGCAGCACGCGGCGGAACTCGGCATGCACGTCATCGACGCCGGCCACTTCGGCACGGAGTTCCCCGTCGTCGCTTCGCTTGCGGAGCGCCTGCGCGAGGAGCTGCGCGGCGAGGGACACGTCGAGGTCATCGCCGACTGCGAGTCAAAGGACTTCTTCTCGCTGGCCTGACCCTTTGACCGTAGCCCCGCATCTCTGCGCTCAAGCGTGAAAGGACATCCTATGAATCAGAATCTCTGGCGCAAGCATGCCATGCGCTACCTCCAGATCACGATCGGCTGCCTGCTCGTCTGCCTTGGCTTCAACCTGTTCCTGATCCCGGCACACCTCTTGACGGGCGGCATCAGCGGCGTGGCCCTGATCATCTACTATCTGACTGACCTGCCCGTCGGCATGCAGAACCTCGTCTACAACCTGCCGATCCTCTACCTTGCTTACCGTGTCTTCGGCCGACTCTACGCCGTCGACACCATCTTCGGCACGGTTGCCCTGTCGGTCATCCTCGATGCGACGCACTTTCTCGTCGACTGGTCCATCTGCGCTGACCCGATGCTCAATTCCATCTTTGGCGGCGTGCTCGCCGGTGTCGGCTTCGGCATGGTCTTCCGCGCCAATGCCAATACGGGCGGCCTCGACGTTATCGCGGCCGTCACCAAGAAGTACTACTCGCTCGACGTCGGCACAGTCGTCTTCATCCTGAACTTCCTGATCATCATGGGCTCGGTCGCCCTGTTTGGCATGGAGGTCGCGCTCTTCAGCATCGTCTCCATCTACGTGACGGCGGAGCTGACGAACCGCGTGGCCGCCGGCCTCAACCGCGAGAAGTCCATCTTCATCGTCTCGCCGCAGGCCAAGGCCATCTGCAGCGACATCATGGAGAACGTGCACCGCGGCGCGACGTTCATCGACGGCCGCGGCGGCTTTGCCGAGGAGCCGAAGAACATCCTGTTCGTCGTCGTGAGCCTCACGCAGGTCAGCCGCGTCAAGACCATCGTCGCCCACCACGACCCGCAGGCCTTCATGATCGTCTCCGACACGTCGGAGGTGTCGGGCAAGGGCTTCACGCTCGCCTGCGAGAGCTACGAGGACGCGCGGCGCAAGTGGCAGCAGACGCACGAGAAGCAGCTCGAGTTCGAGCAGCTGCACGGGAAGCGCGAGAAGTAGTTGACGATGCGCGAAATCCTCGCTATAATAAGACCATATGTAAACACGTAAATCCGAGGATGCAGAGCATTAGGTGTGGAACGTCTCAAGAGAGCCGGCGGCAGGTGTGAGCCGGTGATGAGAAGCGCTAAACTCACTGCGGAGGAGCGGCCGAGGCGCCTTTTGGCAAAACGGCCGACGCCTGCCACGTTACGGCACCGAGAGGATGCGCATGCATCAAGCAGGGTGGTACCGCGAATCATCGTCCCTGATCGTCAGCAATGACGGTCGGGGACTTTTTATTTTAGGAGGCAGTCAGCATGGAAAGATATTCGCCGCAGGACATTGAGGCAAAATGGCAGAAGAAGTGGGAAGAGGGCAAGGTCTACAAGACAGAGGCCGACCCGAACCGCCCAAAGTACTACGCGCTCGAGATGTTCCCGTATCCGTCGGGCAACCTGCACATGGGCCATGTGCGCAACTACGCCATCGGCGACGTCATGGCGCGCTACAAGACGATGGAGGGCTTCAACGTCCTGCATCCGATGGGCTTCGACTCCTTCGGCATGCCGGCTGAGAACGCCGCCATCAAGCACGGTGTCAAGCCGGCCGACTGGACGTACAGCAACATCGAGAACATGGAGAAGCAGCAGAAGAAGCTCGGCCTCTCCTATGACTGGGACCGCGAGGTCAAGACGTGCGACCCCTCGTACTACAAGTGGACGCAGTGGCTCTTCGAGCTCTTCTACAAGCGCGGCCTCGCCTACAAGAAGAAGGCGTCGGTCAACTGGTGCGACACCTGCGGCACGGTGCTTGCGAATGAGCAGGTCATCGACGGCAAGTGCTGGCGCTGCGACCACGAGGTCCACAAGAAGGACCTCTCGCAGTGGTTCCTCAAGATCACGGACTACGCCGATGTGCTGCTGAGGGACCTCGACAAGCTCAAGGGCTGGCCGGAGCGCGTCAAGACGATGCAGGACAACTGGATCGGCCGCAGCGAAGGTCTTGAGTTCAACCTCGAGGCACCGGAGCTCGGCACAACGATTGCCGCCTACACGACGCGCCCCGATACGGTCTACGGCATCACGTTCCTCGCGCTCGCTGCCGAGCATCCGCTCGTCGACAAGATCTGCGAGAACAACCCGAAGGCTGAGGAGATCCAGGCGTTCGTCAAGCGCACGCGCAACCAGAGCGAGATCGAGCGCACGTCGAGCGAGTCCGAGAAGGAAGGTATCTTCACGGGCGCTTACTGCATCAACCCGTTCAACGGCAAGAAGGTGCAGATCTGGGTCACGAACTACGTCCTCGCCGACTACGGCACGGGCGCTGTCATCGGTGTGCCGTCCGAGGATTCGCGTGACTGGATGTTCGCGACGAAGTACGACATCCCGAAGATCATCACGCTGCAGCCGCGCGACCACGAGCTCAAGCTCGAGGAGATGACGGAGGCCTACACGGATAAGGACGGAGTGCTCGTCAACTCCGCTGAGTTCACTGGTATGGACATCAAGGCCGCGATGAAGGGCATCATGGACAAGGCCGAGAAGGAAGGCTTCGGCAAGCGCCGCGTCAACTTCCGCCTGCGCGACTGGCTGATCTCGCGCCAGCGCTACTGGGGCGCGCCAATCCCGGTCATCAACTGCCCGCACTGCGGCGAAGTCCTCGTGCCGGAGAAAGACCTGCCGGTCATGCTGCCGGAGGATGTCTCGTTTGACCAGGGCTCGCTTTCGCCGCTCGCCTCGAGCGAGAGCTTCGTCCACTGCAAGTGCCCGAAGTGCGGCGCCGATGCGACGCGCGAGACGGACACGATGGACACCTTCATCTGCTCCTCGTGGTACTACCTGCGCTACACGGACCCGCACAACGACAAGGAGCCGTTCGCCAAGGACAAGGTCAACTACTGGGCGCCTGTTGACCAGTACATCGGTGGCATCGAGCACGCCATCCTGCACCTCCTGTACTCGCGCTTCTTCACGAAGGTCCTGCACGACGCCGGCCTCGTCGACTTCGATGAGCCGTTCACGAATCTCCTGACGCAGGGCATGGTCCTCAAGGATGGCTCGAAGATGTCGAAGTCGAAGGGCAACGTCGTCTCGCCGGAGGAGATCATCGCGAAGTACGGCGCCGACACGGCCCGCCTCTTCATCCTGTTCGCCGCACCGGTCGACCGCGACCTCGAGTGGAGCGACCAGGGCGTCGAGGGCTCCTACCGCTTCCTCAACCGCGTCTGGCGCATCCTCGGCCACTTCGAGGAGGCCATCAAGTCGGGCAAGGCAGATTATGATACTTCGAAGCTCACAAAGGAGGAGAAGGAGCTGCGCCGCATCCTGCACGTGACGATCCGCAAGGTCACCGAGGACGTCCGCGACCGCTTCATGTTCAACACGGCCGTCTCCTCCATCATGGAGCTCGTCAACGCGCTCTACGGCTTCCAGGACAAGGAGCTCAACGCCGGCCTCGCGCGCGAGGTCGCCGAGAGCCTCATCAAGCTCCTCGCGCCGTTTGCGCCGCACATCACGGAAGAGCTCTGGAGCCGCCTGTTTGCTGGCCAGGGCAGCGTCCACCAGCAGAAGTGGCCGTCGTATGACGAAGAGGCCACGAAGCTCGCAGAGATCGAGATCGTCCTGCAGATCAACGGCAAAGTCCGCGACAAGATCACGATCCCGGCTGACACCGATCGCGAGGGCATGAAAGAGATTGCCATGGCCCTGCCGCGCACGAAGGAACTCACGGAAGGCAAGAACATCGTCAAGGTCATCTGCGTGCCGAAGAAGCTCGTCAACATCGTCGTCAAGGGCTGATAGAATCGCATATAGCTGCACGAGAAAAATCCACCGCCATGATCATCATGGGCGGTGGATTTTTTCGAAATGGACGTATATAATAGAGGTACATGTCGCTAATGGATAATGTTTTTTGATTAGATTATGATTAATGGTAAGGATATGGGAGGGGATTCGCATGGCCATGGTGCCGAAACTCAATACGATGCATTTTGACGAAGAGAGGCCGTTTGAGGTCGTGGCGCCATTTGAGCCGATGGGCGACCAGCCGCAGGCCATCGAGGAGCTCGCGGCCGGCGTCGAGAACGGCCAGCAGGCGCAGGTCCTCTTGGGCGCGACGGGCACGGGCAAGACGTACACAATCGCCAAGGTCATCGAGAAGGTGCAGAAGCCGACGCTCGTCATCGCCCACAACAAGACGCTGGCGGCGCAGCTCGCGAGTGAGTTCAAGGCGTTCTTCCCGAACAACTACGTCGGCTACTTCGTCAGCTACTACGACTTCTACCAGCCGGAGGCCTACATCGCCTCGACGGACACCTACATCGAGAAGGATGCTTCTATCAATGACGAGATCGATGAGCTGCGCCACAGCGCGACGTGCTCGCTGTTTGAGCGGCGCGACGTCATCATCGTTGCCTCGGTCTCCTGCATCTACGGCCTCGGCTCGCCGGAGAGCTACCACGAGATGGTGCTCTCCCTGCACAAGGGGCAGATTGTCGATAGAGATGCGATCCTCAAGAAGCTCGTCTCCATCCGCTACGAGCGCAACGATGTCGCGTTCGAGCGCGGTCAGTTCCGTGTGCGCGGCGATGTCATCGAGGTCTTCCCGGCCGGTTACAACAACCGCGCCGTGCGCATCGAGCTCTTCGGCGACGAGGTCGACCGCATCGTCGAGTTCGACGTCGTGACGGGGGAGGTCTACGGCGAGCGTACGCACTCGATGGTCTTTCCGGCCTCGCATTACGTGACGGAGGACGAGGACCTCAAGATCGCGATGAAGGACATCGAGGCGGAGATGGAGGAGCAGGTCAAGAAGTTCAAGGCGGAGGGCAAGCTCATCGAGGCGCAGCGCATCGAGCAGCGCACGCGCTACGACCTCGAGATGATGCAGGAGATGGGCTACTGCTCGGGCATCGAGAACTACTCGCGCCACCTGACGCACCGCAAGGCCGGCGAGGCGCCTTACACGCTGCTCGACTACTTTCCCGAAGACTTCCTGATCGTCATGGATGAGTCGCATGTGACGCTGCCGCAGCTCCACGCGATGTACGCCGGTGACCGCAGCCGCAAGGTCTCGCTCGTCGAGAACGGCTTCCGGCTGCCGTCGGCCTTCGACAACCGCCCGCTGACCTTCGAGGAGTTCGCCGCGCGCATCAACCAGATCATCTACGTCTCAGCGACGCCGGGCAAGTACGAGCTCGAGCAGGCCCAGCAGGTCGCGCAGCAGATCATTCGCCCGACGGGCCTCTTGGACCCCGAGATCGAGGTCCGGCCGCTCGAGGGCCAGATCGACGACCTGCTCGCCGAGATCAAGGTCCGCATCGAGCGCAACGAGCGCGTGCTCGTCACGACACTGACGAAGAAGATGGCGGAGAACTTGACCGACTACTTCACGGAAGTCGGCGTCAAGGTCCGCTATCTGCACTCGGACATCGCGACGATTGAGCGCGCCGAGATCATCCACGACCTGCGCGCTGGCGAGTTCGACGTGCTCGTCGGCATCAACCTCTTGCGCGAGGGCCTCGACATGCCGGAAGTCTCGCTGATCGCCATCCTCGATGCCGACAAGGAGGGCTTCCTGCGCTCCGACACGTCACTCATCCAGATCATCGGCCGTGCGGCGCGCAATGCGCGCGGCCATGTCATCATGTATGCCGACCGCATCACCGACTCGATGAAGCGCGCCATCGACGAGACGGCGCGCCGCCGCGAGATACAGGATGGCTACAACAAGGCGCACGGCATCACGCCAAAGACCATCGTCAAGCCCATCAAGCCGCTGATCGAGACGACGCTCGTCGCCGAGTCGGGTGGCAAGTACGAGGTCAAGAAGGGCAAGAAGAAGCTGACCAAGAAGGATAAGGAGAACCTCATCAAGACGTTGACGCGCGAGATGCAGCAGGCCTCGCGTGCGCTCGAGTTCGAGCGCGCCGCAGAGCTGCGCGACATGATCTTAGAGCTCGACGGCAGCCTGCCGGGCGCCAAAGCCTCCGCATCGCCCAAGGCGAGACGGGCCAAAAAGAAATGACAGGCAGATCCAGATAAAAGTAAGTCCGGGTGATTTGAGGAAGGAAGATTTTTTTGAGATTGAGTCCAAAGCAGAAACTATTCTTGACGGTGTTTCTCGGCATCATGACCGCGATGGCACCGCTGTCCACCGATATGTACCTGCCAGCCCTGCCGGAGCTCGGCGGGGACTTCGGCATCTCGGCGTCGCTGACGCAGCTGACCCTGACCATGACGATGCTCGGCATGGCCTTCGGCCAGATCTTCATGGGACCGCTGTCGGACCGCTTCGGCCGCAAGCTGCCGCTGCTCGTCGGCATGATCGTCTTCACGGCGGCGAGCGCTGGCGCCTGCCTGTCGGAGAACATCACGGCCTTCCTCGTCTTCCGCTTCCTGCAGGGCTTCAGCGGCGCGAGCGGTATCGTCATCGCTCGCGCCATCGCGCGCGACGTGGCCGAGGGGCCGGAGCTCACGCGCTTCTTCGCCATCCTGATGCTCGTCAACGGTCTCGCACCGATTGCCGCGCCGGTCATCGGCGGTCAGATCCTGCGCTTCACGAGCTGGCGCGGCATCTTTGCCCTCTTGGTGATTGTCGGCATTGCGCAGTTCGTCTCAACGGTGATCTACCGCGAGACACTCAAGAAGGAGGAGCGCCAGCAGAGCATCGCCAAGTCCTTCGCGAAGTTCCCGCAGCTCCTGCGCGACCGCTACTTCCTCGGCCACTGCCTGCTGCAGCTTTTCTTCTTCGGCTCGTTCTTCTCGTACATCGGCGGCAGCTCCTTCGTCTTCCAGAACGCCTACCACGTCTCGGCGCAGACGTACAGCCTGATCTTCGGCGGCATCGGCATTGGCCTGCTCGTCGCCGGCACGGTGCCCGCGCGCTTTGCCGGCCGCGTGCCGGATGAGAAGCTGCTCTCTGTATCGCTTCGTATCCCGCTCGCCGGAGCCGTGCTGTTGCTCGCAGGTTTCCTGCTGCACGCGCCGCTCCTCTACACGCTGCTCGTCCTCTTCGTGACCATCGTGCCGCTTTCCGTCATGGGCACGGCGAGCTTCTCGCTCGCGCTCTCGCGCCAGGGCAAGAGTGCCGGCTCGGCCAGCGCGCTCTTGGGCTTCAGCCAGATGATCCTCGGCGGCGTCATGATGCCGCTGACGGGCATCGCCGGCGACAGCAACCCGCTGCCGATGGCCATCCTGATGCTCGCGGGCTATGTCCTCAGTGAGATCGTCTACCGCGCGATGATCCGCAGCAGGGTCTGAGCATATTCGATAAAAAAGGAAAACAATCATGGAAAAATACATCCGCATCAAGGGTGCGCGTGCGCACAACCTCAAGAACATCGATGTCAACATCCCGCGCGACAAGCTCGTCGTCATCACGGGCCTCTCGGGCTCGGGCAAGTCGTCGCTGGCCTTTGATACGATCTACGCAGAAGGCCAGCGCCGCTACGTCGAGTCGCTCTCGTCGTACGCGCGCCAGTTCCTCGGCCAGATGGACAAGCCGGACGTCGACCAGATCGACGGCCTCTCGCCGGCCATCTCGATTGACCAGAAGACGACGAGCCACAACCCGCGCTCGACGGTCGGCACGGTCACGGAGATCTACGACTACCTGCGCCTTCTGTTTGCGCGCGCCGGTCACCCGCACTGCCCGAAGTGCGGCAAGCCCATCACGCAGCAGTCGGTTGACCAGATGATCGACCAGATCCGCGAGCTGCCGGAGCGCACGAAGCTGCTCGTCATGGCGCAGGTCGTGCGCGGCAAGAAGGGCGAACACAAGAAGGTCCTCGCACACATCCGCCACGAAGGTTATGTACGCGTGCGCATCGACGGCGAGGTCATGGATATCGGCGAGGACATCCAGCTCGAGAAGAACAAGAAGCATACGATCGAGGTCGTCATCGACCGCCTCGTCGTGCGCGAGGGAATGGAATCGCGCCTGGCCGACTCCCTCGAGACGGCGCTGAAACTCGGCGAGGGCGTCGCCTACGTGCAGATCGTCGACGGCGAGCTTTTGATGTTCAGCGAGAATTTCGCCTGCGTCGACTGCGGCATCAGCCTGCCCGAGATCACGCCGCGCATGTTCTCGTTCAACAATCCCTACGGCGCTTGCCCCGTCTGCATGGGCCTCGGCAGCCATATGGAGTTCGACGAGGAGCTCGTCCTGCCTGACCCGACCCTGAGTGTGGGCGGCGGCGTCTTTGCGCCGCTCTCGAAGAATCTGCACTCGTACGCGATGTGCGTGATGAAGGCCATCATCGAAAACCGCGGCTACAGCCTCGAGACGCCGTGGCAGGAGATCGACAAGAAGACGCAGCAGGTCCTGCTCTACGGCTCGGGCGAGGAGCGCTTCACCTTCCGCTACACGAACATGTTCGGCGAGGACAAGGAGTACTTCGTGCCGTTCGAAGGCGTCATGCCGCTGCTCGCGCGCCGCTACCACGAGACGGACAGCGACGAGATGCGCGAGTCGTACGAGAACTACATGACCGAGATTCCCTGCAAGGCGTGCCACGGCGCGCGCTTGAAGCCTGAGACGCTCGCCGTCACGGTCGGCGACAAGAACATCGATGAGGTCACGCGCATGACGATCCGCGAGGCCGATGACTTCTTCACGCAGCTCACGCTGACGCCGCGCGAGATGAAGATCGCGGCGCAGATCCTCAAGGAGATCCATGCGCGCCTGCACTTCCTCCTCGATGTCGGACTCGACTACCTGACGCTCTCGCGCTCGGCGGGCACCTTGTCGGGCGGCGAGGCGCAGCGCATCCGCCTTGCGACGCAGATCGGCTCGGGCCTGCAGGGCGTGCTCTACGTGCTCGACGAGCCGAGCATCGGCCTGCACCAGCGCGACAACAACCGCCTGCTCGCGACGCTCAAGCATCTGCGCGACCTCGGCAACACACTGATTGTCGTCGAGCACGATGAGGACACGATGTACGCAGCCGACCACATCATCGACATCGGCCCGGGCGCTGGTGCGAACGGCGGCCGCGTCGTCGCCGAGGGCACGGCGGAGGAGATCAAGAAGAACCCCAACTCCATCACGGGCGCCTACCTCTCGCGCCGCAAGTTCATCCCCGTTCCCGCGAAGCGCCGCCCAGGGAACGGCAAGTTCATCGAGGTCGTCGGCGCAGCTGAGAACAACCTCAAGGACCTGACGGTCAAGTTCCCGCTCGGCACCCTGACGCTCGTCACAGGCGTCTCGGGCTCGGGCAAGTCGACGCTCGTCAACGAGATCCTCTACAAGGGTATCGCCTCGCGCCTCTACCACGCGAAGGGCAAGCCGGGCAAACACAAGAAGATCAAGGGCCTCGAGAACATCGACAAGATCATCGACATCGACCAGCAGCCGATCGGCCGCACGCCGCGCTCGAATCCGGCGACGTACACGGGTGTCTTCGACGCGATCCGCGAGCTCTTCAGCCAGACGAGCGAGGCGCGCATGCGCGGCTACAAGGCCGGCCGCTTCAGCTTCAACGTCAAGGGCGGCCGCTGTGAGGCCTGCAAGGGCGACGGCATCCTCAAGATCGAGATGCACTTCCTGCCTGACGTCTACGTGCCCTGCGAGGTCTGCAAGGGCGCGCGCTACAACCGCGAGACGCTCGAGGTCCGCTACAAGGGCAAGAACATCTCTGAAGTGCTTGACATGACAATCGACGAGGCCGTGGAGTTCTTCGCCAATGTGCCGCGCATCGCGCGCAAGCTCCAGATCATCCAGGACGTCGGCCTCGGCTACATCAAGCTCGGTCAGCCGGCGACGACGCTCTCGGGCGGCGAGGCGCAGCGCGTCAAGCTCGCGACGGAGCTCTCGCGCCGCTCGACGGGCAAGACGCTCTACATCCTCGACGAGCCGACGACGGGCCTGCACACGGCCGACATCCACAAGCTCTTAGACATCCTGCAGCGCCTCGTCGCAGGCGGCGACACCGTCGTCGTCATCGAGCACAACCTTGACGTCATCAAGACGGCCGACTACATCATCGACCTCGGCCCCGAGGGGGGCGACAAGGGCGGCACCGTCGTCGCGACAGGCCGTCCCGAGGACATCGTCAAGGTGCCTGCGTCGTACACGGGCAAGTTCCTCAGGCCACTGCTCGAAGAGAAGAACGCTTGAACGAAATTGCATCTTGCGAATGGCGGGACTTCTCCCTATAATGAAGGTGAATGAAGGAAATAGAAAGGAATTCTCAGGAAGGGGGAGTTTTCATGGATAGCTTGAAGGGATTCCTGGCGGCTCTCGCGGGCATTGGCGTCGCGCTCGGCGGTACGCTCTTTGTCATCGTGGCAGCGCTCGTCATCATCGGTCTGTTCTTCACGGGCATCTTCGCGATGATCGGCCTTTCCATCACGATGCTGGCCATCGCCATCGAGGTCGGCCTCGCGTACATCGTCGGCTGTATCATCCACTACATCGCCCTGCGCGTACTCGGCTGGCTCTACGATGTGACGCACATCGGCTGGCTCGCCGATTACTACCACCGCAACACAGCGGCCGTCGTCATCGCCGTCGCCGGTGTGCTCTGGATCTGGTTTGGGTGACCCTATAAATGCCCCGGCTCGTAAGAGCGGGGCTCTTTTCTTTTTTGGAGTGTGTTTTTTTCATGGATATTTCGTTGTTTCAGCTCGTCATCATCTGCGCGACGATCGCGGTCGTCCTAGGCTTCGGCATCCGGGCTGCGCGCTCGGTCCACTCGACGAAGGGATTCAGTGTCGGCGGGCGCTCGGCCGGCGTGCCGCTCGTCGCGGGCGGCATCGCGGGCACCTGTGTCGGCGGCGGCGCGACCGTCGGTACGGCACAGCTCGCGGCGACGGTCGGCCTCTCAGCCTGGTGGTTCACCATCGGCTCGGGCGTCGGCCTCATCATCATGGGCCTCTTCTACGCCAAGCCCCTGCGCCGCACGGCGCTTGAGACGATCCCGCAGTTCCTCGCGCAGAACTTCGGCCTGACCTGCGGCGTCTTCTCGAGCATCATCTCGTCCATCGGCATCCTGTTCAGCGCCGTGGCGAGCTGTCTGCCGGCCATCTACATCATCGCCGCGATCTTCGGCATCTCCTTCCTGCCCGCGACGATCCTACTCGTGCTGGCTGTCGCAGCCTACGCCTTCTTCGGCGGCATGAAGAGTGCCGGCGTCGGCGGCATCCTCAAGATGATCGTCATCTGGATCACGATGGCCATCGCCGGCACCATGGCGGCGCATTCGCTGTTTGCAGACCCCGCCATCTCCGCGGTTCTGCCAGCTGGCGCCTTCAACCTGCTGCACGGTGACATGAGCCATATCCTCGCGAACTTCTCGTCCGTCGTCATCGGCATGCTCTGCACACAGTCGTACATCCAGGCCATCTTCTCCGCGTCGAACCCACGCACGGCGTCCGTCGCGGCCTTTACGGCGGCGCTCATCAGTCTGCCGGTCGGCCTGCCGTGCGCGATGGTCGGCATCTACATGGGCGCGGCCCATCCAGAAGTTACGCCAATCCTCTCGCTGCCGACGAACATAATGAACGAACAGCCTTCCCTGCTCGGCGGCATCGCAATGGGCGGCATCATGCTTTCGCTCATAGGCTCGATTGCCGGCCTCTCGCTCGGCATCGGCACGATGCTCTCGCGCGACATCTTCCACCGCGCGCGCGTGACGCTGCGCGCTCGCAAGATCCACAAGATCGCCGAGGACCCCGAGAGCCAGGAGATCGACATCACGGAGATTCCGACTGTCAATCATCCGTACCACCTCTCCGAGCTCTCCGTCACGCGCCTGATTGTCTTGCTGACAATCGCGCTGACCGCTTTTATCGCGATGGTCAACGAGGGCAGCCAGGTCCTGTTCTGGAACTACCTGTCCATGGCCCTCCGGAGCGGCGGAATCTTCCTGCCGCTGAGTTTCGCCATCTTTGCGCCGGGCACCATCACCAATCTGAGCGCCACGCTCTCGATGGTGCTCTCGACGGCTGCGGCCCTCATTGCCGTCTTCCTCGGCGCCGCCGGCAACCCGCTGTTCTTCGGCCTCGCCATCAGCGCCCTCTGTCTCGTCCCGTGCTGGCTGCGCCATCGTTGAGATGCGCTTTCGACACAGGGGAGAAGTTCACGCAGGCATTCGCCATCTCGCTGTTCTTCGGGTAACAGCCTTTCGAAAAAGTGCAGTGAGACTGCAAATATGTTATTGATTTCACACGCTCGGCGTCGTATAATTTTATTGGTGATATACACGAACCACATTTTTATGGGTTTTATTGGGAGGATCTTATCAATGAAAAAATTCCAAGTCGTCGTGAAGTGCTCACTCGGTATCCATGCGCGTCCCGCAGCGCAGATCGCGCAGGCATGCAGCAACCTGCGGGCAGCGGTAACGCTCGAGGCCGACAATGAGACTGCCCAGGGCAACAACGTGCTGGAGATCCTGAACCTCCATGTCGCGAAGGGCGCAACGGTCAATGTTACGGTGGACGGCCCCGACGAGGAAGAGGCTGCAAAGCAGATCCAGGCAGTCTTTGAGGCGATGGGTCCGAAGGATAAGAAGGTCCCTGTACTCAAGGTTGCCTTCTTCGGCACGAAAGACTATGACCGCCTCTATTTCAGCGAGCTCGCGAAGGATCGTGGCGAGGGTACGTACAACGTTGAGCTCAAATATTTCGCGAGCCGCTTGACGGATGAGACGGCACATCTCGCCAACGGCTATGACGCCGTCTGCATCTTCGTCAACGACGAGGCACCGCGCTCTGTCATCGAGCAGCTGCACGATGGCGGCGTCCGCCTGATTCTCCTGCGCTGCGCCGGCTTCAACAATGTCGACAAGAAGGCCGCTGCCGAGTACGGCATCACGGTCCTGCGCGTACCGGCTTACTCCCCGTACGCGGTGGCAGAGCATGCAATGGCGACGCTGCAGGCCGCGAACCGCCGCCTGCACAAGGCGTACAACAAGGTGCGCGACAACAACTTCGACCTCACGGGTCTGCTCGGCGTCGACCTCCACAACAAGGTTGCCGGCATTCTCGGCACGGGCCGCATCGGCCAGTGCATGGCGCGCATCTGCAAGGGCTATGGCATGACGGTCATCGGCTGGGATGCGTTCCCGAACAAGAAGCTCGAAGAGGAGGGCCTGCTCACCTATGCCTCGAAGGAGGAAGTCCTGAGCCGCTCCGACCTCATCTCCATTCACGCACCGCTCATCATGGGCGAAGGCGGCACGTATCATCTCATCGATGAGAAGGCCATCTCCCTCATGAAGGACGATGTCATGCTCACGAATGCCGCACGCGGCGGCCTCATCGACACGGAAGCGCTCATCGCTGCTCTCAAGAAGGGCAAGTTCCATGCGGTCGCGCTCGATGTCTACGAGGGCGAGGACGCCAATGTCTACACGGATCACAGCTCCGATGTTCCGACGGAAGATATCACGGGCCGCCTGCTCATGTTCCCGCAGGTCATCCTCACGAGCCATCAGGCATTCTTCACGCGCGAGGCCCTGCAGGCCATCGCAACGGTGACGATGGAGAACGCCCGCAATTTCAACGAGGGCTGCCCGCTCGGCGCTGCTGAAGTAAAATAAGCATAATTTCAATTAGTCCTGTCTGCGTGAACGCAGGCAGGATTTTTCTTTTGGCCGTGGAATTAGATTAAAAGAATACGAAAGGGTTCAAATGCCCCTGCTGTCTCTCACAGCAGGGGCTTGTGCTACATGATACAATACGTGATAGGACCAGGATGGGGGAGTGGTATGGATACCGGCGTCGAGTGTCGTCATCGATGACATCGCGGTCCTCAAGGATGACGACCCGGTCGACTACGAAAACCTCAGGCGCCAGGGCATCGAGCGCCTCATAGCGACGCCCATCTACCACGGCGGCAGGCTCATCGGCTATCTCTGTGCCGACAATTACGAGCGGGATGACCGAATCAACACGGTCGCTGTCTTTGAGATAGTGTCGTACTTCATCGCGCCCAAGCTCGCGAATCACCGGCTCGTGATGGAGCTCAATCATCTGAGCCGCTACGATGCGCTGACGGGCTTGCGGAACCGCAATGCACTCAGCATGGCGGTCGACGCGCTGATGCAGCATCCGAGCTGCGTGGGCATCGTCTACGCGGACGTCAATGGCCTCAAGGAGATCAATGACACGCGCGGCCATCAGGCGGGCGATGAAGCGCTGCAGCGGGCGCCCCACTTGCTCGCGAAGTGCTACGGCAGTGAGAATGCCTACCGCATGGGCGGTGACGAGTTCCTCGTGCTGATGCCGCTCGTCAAAGAGCTCGACTTCAAGGCGAGCTTCCGCTGCCTGCGCGAGCTGGTCGGCCGCGAGCAGGGCCTGTCCATTGCCCTCGGCAGCGACTGGGTGGCAGATACCACGCACCTGAACGAAGCCATCTGCCGCACCGACCAGCGCATGTACAGCGATAAAGTCGAGTTCTACAACCGCCGCGGCAAGAAGCGCGAGAGCCGCCACGACTTAAACGCTTTCCGCCGTATGGCCGCGCAGTCGGACGTTTGAATAGTCGGACGGTCGGACACTTGCTCGGTTATTGCTCTCACTTCGTTGCTTTGCATTGCATTTTGGGGCTTCTTGTGATAAGATAACTTCCATAATGTGAAATATGCAAAGACGATGACGAAGAGGAGTAGGGATCTTCCTTGGCAAAGAGACGGGACGGCTGGTGCGAGTCCTGGCAGGGAGATGCGGAAGGTCGCTTCGTAGTCGCTCCGCTGAGGCTCGTGCTTAGGCGGGGACGTGGGCGGCGTTAACGCGAGAGTCATGCGGCAGTGCTGCATGAGAAGATTGGTGGTACCACGAAGGCAGGCGCTTTCGTCCTTTTGGACGGAGGCGCTTTATTTTTTGAGGAGGATTACAATGCCAGAGAAAGAAGAGCTCGGGAACAACATCCCGAAGGTTTATGACCCGCAGTCGTTTGAGAAGAAGTGGTATGAGTTCTGGGAGAAGAATAAGTTCTTCCACGCGGAGGTTGACAAGAGCAAGAAGCCGTACAGCATGGTCATCCCGCCACCAAACGTCACGGGCCAGCTGCACATGGGCCATGCGCTCGACAACACGCTGCAGGACATTCTGATCCGCTATCACCGCATGCAGGGCTACAACACGGTCTGGATCCCGGGATGCGACCACGCCGGCATCGCGACGCAGGCGAAGGTCGAGGGCGCGCTGCGCAAAGAGGGTACGAACCGCTATGAGCTCGGCCGCGAGAAGTTCCTCGAGCGCGTCTGGGACTGGAAGGAGAAGTTCGGCAGCCGCATCATGTTCCAGCTGCGTTCGCTTGGCTCCTCGCTCGACTGGGACCGCGAGCGCTTCACGATGGACGAGGGCTGCAGCCGCGCCGTCCGCGAAGTCTTTGTGAGCCTCTACGAGAAGGGCCTGATCTATCAGGGCACGCGCATCACGAACTGGTGCCCGTCGTGCAATACGGCCATCTCGGACATCGAAGTCGAGCACGAGACGGAGCAGGGCCATCTCTGGCATCTGCGCTATGAGGTCGAGGGCGAGCCGGGCAAGTACGTCGAGATCGCGACGACGCGCCCGGAGACGATGTTCGGCGATACGGGCGTCGCCGTCCATCCGGACGACGCGCGCTACAAGGACCTCGTCGGCAAGACGCTGATCCTGCCGATCGTCGGCCGCCGCATCCCGCTGTTCGCCGACGAGTACGTCGACAAGAACTTCGGCACGGGCGCCGTCAAGGTCACGCCGGCCCACGACCCGAACGACTTCGAGATGGGCCAGCGCCATCACCTCGAGGAGATCAAGGTCATCGGCAACACGGGCAAGATGCTCGAGGGTGCCGGCAAGTACGCGGGCATGGACCGCTATGAGTGCCGCAAGGCGCTCGTCAAGGAGCTCGAGGAGACGGGCGTGCTCGTCTCGGTCGAGGAGCATGAGCACTCCGTCGGCCACTGCTCGCGCTGCCATTCGACGATCGAGCCGCTCGTCTCGAAGCAGTGGTTCGTCAAGATGGAGAGCCTCGCGAAGCCGGCCATCGAGGCCGTCAAGGACGGGCGCATCCAGTTCGTGCCGGAGCGCTTCACGAAGACCTACATCAACTGGCTCGAGAACATCCGCGACTGGTGCATCTCGCGCCAGCTCTGGTGGGGCCACCGCATCCCGGCCTGGTACTGCGACGACTGCGGCGCGACGAGCGTCTCGCGCACGGACCTCACGGAGTGCCCGCACTGCCACAGCAAGCACATCCATCAGGATGAGGACGTGCTCGACACGTGGTTCAGCTCGGGCCTCTGGCCGTTCGAGACGTTCGGCTGGCCGGACAAGACGCCGGAGCTCGAGCAGTTCTACCCGACGGCGACGCTCGTCACGGGCTACGACATCATCTTCTTCTGGGTCGCGCGCATGGTCATGATGGGCCTCGAGTTCGGCAAGGACATCCCGTTCCACCATGTCTTCATCCACGGCCTCGTGCGCGACAGCCAGGGCCGCAAGATGAGCAAGTCGCTTGGCAACGGCATCGACCCGGTCGAGGTCGTCGAGAAGTACGGCGCCGACACGCTGCGCTTCATGCTGATCACGGGCAACACGCCGGGCAACGACATGCGTTTCTACTGGGAGCGCGTCGAGAGTGCGCGCAACTTTGCCAACAAGATCTGGAATGCCTCGCGCTACATGCTCATGAACCTCGAGGGCTTCGACAAGAGCTTCAAGCCGGAAGCATCCGACTTCACGCTTGCCGACAAGTGGATTCTCTCGCGCTACGCCAAGACGGCGGAGGGCGTGACGAAGAGCCTCGACAATTTCGAGCTCGGCGAGGCTGGCCGCATGATCTACGAGTTCATCTGGAACGAGTTCTGCGACTGGTACATCGAGCTCACGAAGGCGCGCCTCTACGACAAGGAGAACGAGCGCGCGAAGAACACGGCGCTCTACGTCCTCTCGTACGTCCTCGAGCACACGCTGCGCCTGCTGCACCCGTTCATGCCGTTCCTCACCGAGGAAATCTGGCAGAAGGTGCCGCATGATGCACAGTGGAAGAGCATCATGATCGCCGACTGGCCGACGGCCGACGAGGCACTGCGCGACGACGCTGCCGAGGCGCAGATGACGGCCATCATGGAGACGATCAAGACGGTCCGCAACCTGCGCGCCGAGGTCGGTGCGGCTCCGGGCCACAAGAGCGAGGTCATGCTGCACTTCACGGAGAGCAGCCTGCGCCCGGTTTTCGCGGAGAACGAGGGCTACCTTAAGGCGCTCGCTGCAGCTGAGCCGGTCACGCTGCTCGCAGACGATGCCGAGAAGCCGGAGAACGCCATGGCCGGCGTCGTCGGCGGTGTCGAGATCTACCTGCCGCTCAAGGGCCTCATCGACGTGGAGAAGGAGACGGCCCGCCTGCAGAAGGAGCTCGACAAGCTCGAGAAGGAGATAGGGCGCCTCACGGGCAAGCTCAGCAACGAGGGCTTCCTCAAGAAAGCGCCGGAGGCTGTCGTCGCCAAGGAGCGCGGGAAGCTCGCTGGCTATGAGGAGAAAAAGCAGGCGGTCGAGGGCCGTATCCAGGACCTCGCCAAGCTTTGAGAATGGAGCGACGCGCTATGAATTATCAGGAAGCCATTTCCTATCTGGAAGGGCTCAAGATCTTTGGCATCCGCCTGGGCCTCACGCGCATCGAGCGGCTCTTGGAGCTTTTGGATATGCCGCAGGACCGCTACCGCACGATCCACGTGACGGGCACGAACGGCAAGGGCTCGGTCTCGGCGATGGTCGAGGGCGTCCTGCGCCGCAGCGGCATCCATACGGGCTTCTACAGTTCGCCGCATCTCGTCTCGTACACCGAGCGCATCCGCGTCGACGGGCAGAACATCAGCGAGCAGGACTTCGCTGAGGGCATGACCGTCATCCGCGCGAAAATCGATATGATGCTTGCAGAGGGCGCGGAGTGCCCGACGCAGTTCGAGGTGCTCACGGCACTGGGCTTCTACTACTTCGCGAAATGCCAGGTCGAGTACGCCGTCATCGAGGTCGGCCTCGGCGGCACGCTCGACTCGACAAATGTCATCACGCCGGAGGTCTCGGTCATCACGAATGTCACGATGGAGCACGCCGACAAGCTCGGCGGCACGCTCCAGAGCATCGCGGAAAACAAGGCCGGCATCATCAAGGACGGCGTGCCCGTCGTGACGGCCGCTAAGGGAGAGCCGCTTGAGGTCATCCGCGCGGTGGCTGAGGAGAAGAACGCCGACATCTTCGTGGCCGGCGAGGATTTCTGCTCGCAGTTCCTCTCGTGTGATGGACGGACGCAGAAGCTCGAGTTCACCTCGGAGCTTCTCGGCATTGACCATGAGCCGTACGAGCTGCACCTGCTCGGCGTCCATCAGGTGGAGAACAGCGCTGTCGCGCTGATGACGATACGCCTGCTCCACAACATCGACGACCGCATCACGATGAAGACGGTCACGGAGGCCCTGCGCCTCGTGAGCTGGCCCGCCCGCTTCGAGCGGCTCGACCTCGGTCAGCAGGCCATCGTCATCGACGGCGCGCACAACCCCGCCGGCATGAAGGCCCTGCGCGAGAGTCTCGACGAGATTTTCCCGGCCGAGGAGCGCGTGCTGCTCCTCGGCATCCTCAAGGACAAGGACATCGACACGATGCTCGATATCCTCTTGCGCCCGAATGACACCGTCGTCGTGACGGTGCCGCAGTCGGAGCGCGCCGACTCGGCCTCAGACCTCTTGCGCCGTGTTGCGCCGGCCGTGCAGCACGTCGAGGCTTTTGAGAACAACACAGAGGCGCTCAATCGTGCCCTGGAACTCGCCAACGGTGAGAAGCTGCTCGTCATCGCGGGCTCTTTATACCTCGTCGGCGGCGTGCGCCAGATGCTGCTGAAGCGGGAGGGATGAGTGCATGAAGCGAAATAAGACAAGTGAGACGGGCACGCACATCCGCGAGAAGCGGCGTGCCCTCGCGCATGACCGCTGGAAGCGGCGCGCGACCGCGATTGCCTGGTACGGCCTCTTGGCTGAGGTATTTTTCCTGCCGCTCTCGCCGAGTGTGGCGACGGTCGCGCTGCTCGTCGGCATCGCGGGGACGGCCCTGCGGTTCTACGTGGACAAGGAATTCCACTTCCGCCACCTGCGCTTCGATGTGCCGGCGGTGCTCTTCGTGGCCGTTAGCGGCCTGTCGGTGCTGTCCTCGCCGGATCGCGGGTTCAGCTTTTACAACTATTACAACCTCGTCGGCGTCTACGTGCTGACGTATCTCCTGATCGGGCAGAACGTCCGGGAGCCCGGGCAGATGAAGTCCATCCTGCGCATGGCCTGCGCGGCGGCGGTCATCGTCCTGCTCTACGGCTACTACCAGTTCCTGTTCGGCATCGACATCAGCTCGATGAAGTGGGTCGACGGCGATGCCTTCCCGGAACTGCGCAAGCGCGTCTTCTCGACCTGGGAAAACCCGAACATCCTCGCAGGCTACCTCGACATCATCATCTGCCTGGCCTTCGGCCTCTTCATGAAGTGCCGTGACCGCGAGCGCCGCATCCTCCTGGGTGCCTTCATGATCGCGGCGGCGGCGTGCCTCGCGATGACGTACGCGCGCGGGGCCTGCCTCGTCATCGCCGTCATCCTCGCGGGCTACGGCGTGCTCCGCGACCGCCGCGTGCTCGTCGCCTGCATCCTCGTCGTCGCCATCCTCTTCGTCCTCGACCCGATGCTCTACGAGCGCATCACCTCGGTCTTCACGAAGGTCGACACCTCGACGGAGATGCGCCTGGCCTTCTGGGAGAGCACGGTCGCGATGATCCAGGACCATCCGTTCCTCGGCATCGGCTGGGGCGCATACTGGATGGTCTATCCCGAGTACGACTTCTACCTGCAGGGCGCCAACGTCCTGATCGTCCATGCCCACAACATCTACCTCAACTACATGGCAGAGATCGGCATCCCCGGTGCTGTCGCGTTCTTCTGGTTCTTCTTCGGCACGATGATCATGGCCCTGCGCACGCACATCCCTGCGGATACTGGAGCCGCCGAGCAGACGACGCCGTTTGGCAAGTACCAGATGCCGTTCCGCTGGAACCGGCTCTGGCATGACTGGAAGGAACACGACATCCTCGACGGCCTTAGCCTCGGCATCGGTCTCGCCGTGCTGTCCGTTGCGCTCAACGGCCTGACGGACGACCTGCTCTTCAACATCCCGTCGTCGATGCTGCTCTGGATGCTCGCGGCGCTTGCCGGCGTACTCTCCTGCATGTGCCCCGAGAAAGTGGACACAGCGGAAAACGAAACCAGCGGCAACGACTTCCTGAAGAAATTCCAAGTGACGGTCCGCAAAGGCGCCAAGGACGCAAAGGAAGCCGCAATGGATGCGAAGGACAAGGTGCAGGACAGAGTCCAGGACAAGGTCCACGGCATGCTCTATCGCGAGCTGCCGGCCGACGCCGATGCATCCGATAAGGATAAAGCGGAGGCATCTGCGGCCAAGCCAGCTCCGGGCAAAGAAGCGCCTTCAGGCGATAAGGTACCGGCAGCAGAGCAGCCGGAGACGCCGCGCGATCCGATGAACGAGCTGGCCGAAGAGGTCCGCAAGGCCCTCTTGCAGCGCAAGCAGGAAGAAGAGGCCGCGGCAAAGGCCGCAAAGGCTGCAGAAGAAGCCGCAAAGCCGGCAGAAAAGGCAGCGGACCCGGCTGAAGCTGACGAAGCCGCGCCGGCTGACAAGCCTCAGAATCAGGAACCGGCAGAGCAGTCCACAAAGCCGGCTGAGCCGCAAAAAGCAGAAGCGCCGGAAGGCGATGCTGCTGCAGAAAAGGCAGATGCCGCTGCAAAAGACACAGACGAAGTAAAAGAAGCAGCAGAAGAAAAAAATGCAGAAAAGAAGGAAGAGAAGGAGGCAGGCAGCCATGAAGAAACCAAACGCGATATCAAAGGCGACGATTGACCGTCTGCCGCTCTACTTCCGCACGCTGCGCCTGCTGCAGGACGAGGGCCGCGACATCATCTCATCGGATGAGCTCGGCCGCCGCCTCGGCATCACGCCGGAGCAGATCCGCAAGGACCTCGCGTCCTTCGGCCAGTTCGGCAAGAAGGGCGTCGGCTACTACGTCAATGAGCTCAAGCGCAACATCGGCGGCATCCTCGGCCTCGACAACCACTGGAACATCGCGATTGTCGGCATCGGCCATCTCGGCGTCGCGCTCGCGAACTACCAGAACTTCGTGACGCTCGGCTTCAACCTCGTCGCGCTCTTCGACCAGGACCCAAACGTCATCGGCCGCACGGTCAACCACGTCAAGGTGGAGGATGTCCGCCGCCTCAAGGCCATCGTCAAGGAGCGCAACATCCAGATCGGCATCATCGCGGTGCCGGCTGCCTTTGCGCAGGGCGTGGCCGACCTGCTCGTCGATGCCGGCGTCAAGGGCATCTGGAACTTCGCGCCAATCAAGATGAAGGTCCCCGAGACGATGCACATCGTCAACGAAGACCTCTCGGTCGGCCTCAGCACGCTCTCGTACCACATCACGCGCATGTGATATGAAGACTTTTACATAGAAGGAGCACGCTCTAAGGGCGTGCTTTTTCGTTTGCGCGAAATTTCTTGGCAGGAACTCGAGAGAAAAGCGAGAATAGTAAGAAACAGGATGCATAGGCATTGGAATCAATGCCTGAAACAATAAACATCGGCAATGATTCATTTTTACGTTCAGGAACAGCCCTGTGTCTCAGGGCTGATAAGGAGGTTTTTTCATGGTTGATATCCTCGATCGTGTGCGCAACAAGGCGCTGCAGTCTAAAATCGTGACGCCAGAGGAGGCAGTGGAACTCATCAAGCCGGGCATGACGATCGCGACGAGCGGCTTTACGTCCTCGGCCTACCCGAAGGCGGTGCCGCTCGCTCTCGCGGAGCGTATGAAGAAGGATCCGTTCACGGTCAACATCATGACGGGTGCCTCGACGGGGCCGGAGTTTGACGAAGCGCTCGCCTCGGTCCACGGCATCAAGCAGCGCCTGCCGTTCCAGACGGACAAGGTGCTGCGCAGCCAGATCAACGACGGCACGGTCGATTACATCGACATCCATCTGTCGGAAGTCGCACAGCTCTCGCGCTGCGGGTATCTCGGTCATATCGACGTCGCCGTCATCGAGGCCTGCGCCATCACGGAGGAGGGCAATATCATCCCGACGACGGCCGTCGGCAACTCGGCTTCGTTCATCCAAACGGCCGACACCGTCATCATCGAGGTCAACAACGCGCAGCCGCTCGAGTTCGAGGGCATGCACGACGTCTACCTGCCGCTCGACCCGCCGAACCGTCTGCCCATCCCGATCGTCCATGTCGACGACCGCATCGGCACGCCGTACATCCCGTGCACGCCCGACAAGATCCGCTGCATCGTGCCGTGCGACATCGCGGATCACACGCGCTCGCTCGCGCCGCTCGATGCGACGTCGCAGCAGATGGCCGACTTGGCCATCGACTTCCTCAAGCGCGAGATCAAGGCGGGCCGCATGCCGAAGAACCTGCTGCCGATCCAGTCGGGCGTCGGCAATGTCGCCAACGCCGTCACGGCGGGCTTCGTCCACTCCGACTTCCGCGACCTCACGGTCTACACGGAGGTCATCCAGGACGGCATGCTCGACCTCATCGATGCGGGCAAGCTCAACTTCGCGTCGGGCACGGCCTTCTCGCCGTCGCCTGAGGGCATGGCGCGCTTCTTCAAGGACATCGAGAAGTACAAGAAATACATGATTCTGCGCCCGCAGGAGATTTCGAACAGCGCGGAGGTCATCCGCCGCCTCGGCGTCATCGCGATGAACACGGCCGTCGAGGTCGACATCTACGGCAACGTCAACTCGACGCACATCGCGGGCACGAACATGATCAACGGCATCGGCGGCAGCGGCGATTTCGCGCGCAACGCCTACCTGACCATCTTCTACACGCCGTCGGTCGCCAAGGGCGGCAAGATCTCGGCCGTCGTGCCATTCTGCTCGCATGTCGACCAGCCGGAGCACGACGTCGACGTCATCATCACGGAGCAGGGTGTGGCCGACCTGCGCGGCAAGTCGCCGCGCCAGCGCGCCAAGGAGATCATCGAACACTGCGCGCACCCCGACTTCCGTCCGATGCTGCGCGACTACTTTCAGCGCGCCGACGCGAAGACGAACCACGCGCACACGCCGCATCTTCTCGATGAGGCCTTCTCGTTCCACCAGCGCTATCTGGAGACGGGCAGCATGAAGCGCGCGAGTCAGGGAAATCCAGGGAATGTGTGACCAGAATTTAGTATCAGCTTGCAATTTCTCGGGAAATAGTGCAAAATAAGAGGGCAGAACTATGCTCATGACTCATATAGGAGGGTTTTAATGGCAAGCGTTCAGGAAAAAATTGCTCAGATGAACGCGATGAAGGACCACATCCGTCAGGGTGGCGGCGCCGCTCGCGTTGAGAAACAGCATGCTCAAGGAAAATACACGGCGCGCGAGCGCCTCGAGAAGCTCTTTGACGAGAACTCTTTCGTCGAGCTCGATATGTTCGTCAAGCACCGCTGCACGAACTTCGGCATGGACAAGAAGGACATGCCGGGCGACGGCATCGTCACGGGCTACGGCACGGTCGACGGCCGTCTGATCTACGCCTATGCGCAGGACTTCACGGTCTCGGGCGGCAGCCTCGGCGAGAAGCACGCCCACAAGATCTGGAAGGTCCAGGACCTCGCGCTCAAGATGGGTGCGCCGTGCATCGGCATCAACGATTCGGGCGGTGCCCGCATCCAGGAGGGCGTCGATGCGCTCTCGGGCTTTGGCGGCATCTTCTTCCGCAATACGGCCGCCTCGGGCGTCATCCCGCAGATCTCGGTCATCATGGGGCCATGCGCGGGTGGTGCCGTCTACAGTCCGGCCATCACGGACTTCATTTTCATGGTCAAGAATACGAGCCAGATGTTCATCACGGGCCCGGCCGTCATCAAGTCGGTCACGGCTGAGGAAGTCACGCCGGAACAGCTCGGCGGCGCGCTGACGCACAGCACGCGCTCGGGCGTCGCGCACTTCGCCTGCGAGGACGAGGACGACTGCATCGCGAAGATCCGCGAGCTGCTCTCGTACCTGCCGAGCAACAACCTCGAGGATGCGCCATCTGTCGAGCCGACGGATGACCCGAACCGTCAGGATGAGAGCCTCAATTCCATCGTGCCGGACAATCCGAACATGCCGTACGACATGAAGGAGGTCATCCGCTCGCTCGTCGACAACGGGGAGTTCTTCGAGATCCAGAAGCTCTTCGCGACGAACATCATCATCGGCTACGCGCGCCTCGACGGCAAGGTCGTCGGCATCGTCGCGAACCAGCCGAAGGTCATGGCGGGCTGCCTCGACGTCGATGCGTCGGACAAGGCGGCGCGCTTCGTCCGCTTCTGCGATGCCTTCAACATCCCGCTCTTGACACTCGTCGACGTCCCGGGGTTCCTGCCGGGCGTCAATCAGGAGCACACGGGCATCATCCGCCACGGCGCGAAGATGCTCTACGCCTACAGCGAGGCGACGGTTCCGAAGGTCACGGTCATCACGCGCAAGGCGTACGGCGGTGCCTACATCGCCATGTGCTGCCATGAGCTCGGCTCGGACCAGGTCATGGCCTGGCCATCGGCTGAGATCGCCGTCATGGGCCCGTCGGGCGCGGCCAACATCATCTTCCGCCGCGACCCGGACAAGGAGGCCAAGACGCAGCAGTACATCGATGACTTCTCGAACCCGTACGTCGCGGCAGAGCGCGGCTACGTCGACATGGTCGTCGAGCCGAAGGAGACGCGCCCGCTGCTCATTACGGCCTTCAGCGCCCTGGCGAGCAAGCGCGAGGTGGGTCCTGCAAAGAAGCACGGCAATATCCCGCTTTGATTTGGATTCGGAGGATATACGATGAGATTTGATGTAAGAGGTGTCAGCCCGGAAGTCGTGGCTGTCATCGCAGCAGCCGTCCAGATGATGATGCAGCCGGAGCACAAGGTCGTCGCCCTGCGCATCAAGCGCAGCGACGAGTGGTCGCTTTCCGCGCGCGGCGGCAGACGTGGATAAAGGAATAGAATAGATTCAGGGAATCGATAATCGGATAATCGAAAGACGATACAGGTTGGAGGAAATGTTTCATGAAAAAGTTCAACATCAAGGTCAACGGCATCTCGTATGAGGTCGAGATCGAGGAAATCAAGGAAGGCGCTCCGCAGGCTGCCGCACCGACGCTCGCGAAAGTGACGCCGAAGGTCGCCGCCCCGAAAGTTGCTGCCCCGAAGGTCGAGGCCCCGAGGGCAAAGGCGAAGGAGAAGGAGGCCGTCGCTGCAGGTGCTGGCGAGCACTCCATCGACGCGCCGATGCCGGGCAAGATCGTCAAGGTCGTCGTCGAAGAAGGCCAGAGTGTCAAGGCCGGCGATGTCCTGCTCGTCCTCGAGGCCATGAAGATGCAGAACGAGATCACGGCTGATGCCGACGGCACGGTCAAGGCTGTCAACGTCGAGGCGGGCCAGAACGTCAAGGTCAAGGAATCCCTCGTGATCCTCGGCTGATGCGGATGGACTGAGAAACGGCAATAGCGTGATAGGAGAAGGGGCTGCCTCTGGGGCGGCCTCTTTTTCTTGACAGCATTGCGCGCTCTCTCTTATAATTGAGAGGATATTTCAATAAAATTTGCTGAAGAGAAGGGAGAATCCTTTTGAAAAAAATCCTTATGGCCATGCTGCTCGTGCTGCTGGCGGTCACCGCGGCTGGCTGCGGCACGCAGCAGCAGGGCAGTCACGACAAGAAGTTCCGCATCGTCACTTCGTTCTACCCGATGTACATCGATGCCATCAACATCACGAAGGGCGTCGACGGCGTCGAGGTCATCAACATGACGAAGCCGCAGACGGGCTGCCTGCACGATTACCAGCTGACGACGGAGGACATGAAGATGCTCGAGAAGGCTGACGCCTTCATCGTCAACGGCGCGGGCATGGAGAGCTTCCTCGACAAGGTCATCAGGCAGCAGAAGAACCTCAAGGTCATCGACGCCTCGAAGTCGGATGAGATCAACTTCCTCAAGGACGGCGATGAGATCAACCCGCACGTCTGGCTCAGCGTGACCTACAGCATCGCGCAGGTCGAGGCCATCACCTCGCAGCTCTGCGAGGCCGACCCGGAGCACGCTGACGCCTACCGCAAGAACGCGCTCGACTACGTCACGAAGCTCACGGCCCTGCGCGAGGAGATGCACAAGGAGCTCGATGACCTGCCGCACAAGGACATCGTGACGTTCCACGAGGCCTTCCCGTACCTTGCCAAGGAGTTCAAGCTCAACATCATCAGCGTCATCGAGCGCGAGCCGGGCACGGAGCCGACGCCGCACGAGCTCGAGGAGACGGTCGCCAAGGTCAATGCGCTGCCGGTCAAGGTGCTCTTCACCGAGCCGCAGTACTCGCCGGTCGCCGCGCAGACGATCGCGAGTGAGACGGGCGCCAAGATGTACGAGCTCGACCCGGTCGTCACGGGTGAAGCCAATGAAGAGGCGATGGACGCCTACATCACGGCGATGAAAAAGAATATGGAAGTGCTCAAGGAAGCACTGCAGTGATTGCCTGACTGAGCTTGATTGGTCAAGGAGAGAAGTCTCCCGCACGGATTGTGCGGGAGGCTTTCTTTGTTTGCGAAATGCAACTGATGAGGATATAATAAAACGTATTGAAGATTAGGGGAGAACCAGAGAACGGAGGACCATATGGAGTCATTCAGGCAATTCTTTGTACAGGGGACAAAGCGCAGTCTGCTGACCTTGTCGGCGCTCTACCTGCTCAGCGCCCCGGCGGCGGCGCAGTCGGTTGTCGTCGACGGTGTCGGCGCAGATGAGCGCGCCGCACTCATCGATGCTTCGCGCGCGGCTGTCGAGCAGGTTGCGGGCACGTTCATCGACTCGCGCACGCTCGTCGAGAATGCGGCCGTGAAGCTCGACCAGATCTACACGAAGGCGCAGGGCTTCGTCACGGGGACGGAGATCCTCGCGAAGGAGCAGCAGGGCGGCCTCGTCCACCTACGGGCCCGCATCGATGTCGACACGGACCCTGACGCGCAGCTCATGAACAACCTCAGCATGATCATGATGCTCAATGACCCGCGCATCGCCGTCGTCGTGCGCGAGGCGGGCGGCGGCCACGACCGCGCGGCAGAATCGGCGCTCGACGACAAGCTGCTCGAGCTCGGCTTCTCGCATGTCGTCGCCTCAGAGCGCACGGCGGGGATAGATCTCAGCGGCCTCGGCTCTGCTGCTTCGCGCACAGCGGCCGGACAGTCGCTCGGCGCCGACTACCTCGTGCTCGGCCGCGTGCAGTCGCAGGCCGTGGACATCTCGCTGCCCGACGGTGAGGGCGGCAGCTACCGCAAGACACAGCTCAAGTCGGGCCATGCACGCCTGACCGTCGATGTCATCCGCACGGCGACGGGTGAGGTCGTCGGGACCTTCACGACCTCGGCGAAGGGCGTCGGCACGAGCGAGGCAATGGCGCAGGCCAAGGCTGTTGAGAAGGCGTCTTCTAAGGCGGCCGAGCGCCTCGAGGAGAAGTTCCGCCACCTCGGCTCTGAGGCGGGCGGCCACGAATGGTGAGTGATATCTTGCAGGAGAGGAGAATCCTTATGCTAGAGAACGTAAGCGGGCGGCTTGGCCGCATGATTGCCGTGCTCTGCATGTGCCTCGTCTTCATGGCGGGCACGTGCATGGCGGCGAGCCTCAAGAGCCATCCGACGGTCGGCATCCTGCCGCTTGAGAACCGGGGCCTCGTCTCAGAGGGCTGGGACCGCGAGGAGATGGGGGCGGCCGTCGAGTACGTCTATACAGACCTTCAAGATTCCGGACGATTCAAGCTGCTCGACAGGACGCGCCAGCGCGCGCTGACCGATGAGTACGCGCACGACTTGTCGGCTCTCGTCGATGAGGATACGGCGCCTGCCATCGGCAATCAGTACGGCGCACAGTACCTGCTCATGGGCAGCATCATCGGCGTGACGACGCGGCGCTCGGAGACGACGGTCGTCGGCGCAGGCACGAAGCGCGCGCAGGTCACGGCGACAGTCAGCCTGCGCCTCGTCGATACGGAGACAGGTGAGGTCGTGCTGGCGGCGACGGGCCGCTCGCGCAAGAACAACACGCTTGTCAAGGCGCCTTTGGGCCTCATCCGTATCGGCACAGAAGAGGTCGACAAGGGGCAGGTCAATGAAGCGCTCGAAGATGCCATCCACGAGGCCGTCGACGGCCCGCGCGGCCTGCTCGCGCGCATGGATGGCAAGGCGAAGTCGAAGCGCTGATGGCTGCGTGCTGTGTTTATCAGTTGTGTTTATCGATGGAGGACAAGCGATGCAGATTTCACTCAAGCGACTATTCCTGCTGATGGCCCTGCTGCTGTCTCTTGCACTGACGAGCACGCCTGCTCAGGCTGCCGGGCTCTTCGGCGGCACATCAACAGGTGAGAGCGTCTTTGTCGGCGAGGTGCAGAGCTACGGCGACTATGAACTCAAGGCAGATGCCTGCGCGACGTTCGTCGACAAGCTCGCCGATGCCTTGCGCCAACAGGGGATAGCGGTCAGTGGCCGCGCAGACCTCACGAATGAGGAAGGACGCCACGATGCGATTGGCAGCGGCGATGAGGCGGCGAAGCTGTCGGAGGTCCACATGGACGCCATCATCCACGGCCACCAGTTCGACCGCGGCTATACGGCGGCCAAGCTCGCGCACTATGCGGACATGACGATGGGCCGCGCTTACTTCCATCAGGAGGACCGCCTGGCCGCCTGGAAGAAGAGCACAGCGCCCTACCGGCTCTCGCCTGAAAAGCAGTGCACGGCGGCAGCCATCGCCGGGAAGTACGGTGCGAAGTACCTGCTCTTCGTCAATCTCAAGGACTTCGATGTGCGCCTCAAGCACAGCATCTTCGCGACGCATACGGAGCGCGAGACGAAGGGCAAGAAGCTCAGCGCTTCGCTTGACTACTACCTCGTCAACGCGCAGACCGGCCGCGTCTACGAGAAGCACATCGAGAACAAGAAGACGGCGCAGATGATCAACTTCGGCCTCGGCAAGACGGGCAAGGGCATGGACGTCGATACCCTCTTGGGCGAGGTCATGGAGACTTCGGCGAAGGACATCGCTGTGGATGTCAAGAAGCACGGCTTGGATGAGGTGAAGAGCAATGGTACGGCACAGCAGTAATCTTTCATGGAAGTGTCTGACCGCCTTGTTGTTGGCTGCCTTCATGACCGTCTTTTTCAGCAGCATCACGGCGGAGGCGGCCCAGCCGCGCGTCGCCATCGTCGGCTTCACGAGCCGCGTCCACAAGACAGACATCACGTTGACCGACCTCAAGGAGCCGCTCGACGACCTGCTGAGCGTGGCGCGCGACCAACTGACAGCGGAGCTCGCGGGCGAGCAGAAATTTGCGCTCTACGACTTTGGCGAGCAGACGCGGAAGGCGCGCTGCGATGAAGCCGCCTTTGTCGATGCGCTCGGCGAGGGTACCATTGCGCCGGAGCTCGCGGGCAAGGCCGACTACTACGTCTTCGGCTACCTGACGATGCTCGGCAAAGTCAAGGCGCAGAGCGGCGCGCTCGGCCTCTCGGGCCGGAACAAGACGGTCTACGCGGAGCTCTCCCTGCGCGTCATGGACGCGCACACGGGGGCCGTCGTCTTCGTGACGAAGGCCGACTCGCGCCGCAAGGCGGAGCTCTCGTACAACGCCATCTGGCAGCGCCACGACAGCGGCGAGGAAGACGCGATACGCGCGGCCCTCGAGGACGCGGCCGTCAACCTCGCGGCGCAGTTCAAGCAGGCCATGTGAGAGGATTGGAGGATCTGGAATGATTGGTAAGAGAGGGATATGGCGCGGCCTGGTGCTCGGCTGCCTGATGGCGGCTGCGCTGCCGATCGTGCCGTCGGAGGCGGCGGGCAATATCTGGATGGATGAGAATGCGGAGGTACAGGCAAAGTCCTTCAAGAAGGTCGTCCTGTTCCCAATCCGCTACCTCGATGCGCCGGACGGCCGCGTCGACCAGTTTCAGGGCTACAACGCTGCCCTTGCGAAGCGCATCCAGAAGCGCATCAAGCGCACGAACTTCATGAACTTCGAGGACCCCGGCGACGCGAAGGCGGCCGACAAGAAGCGCGAGAAGCGCAAGATCCTGCGCGATGATCCCGCCTACCACGAGCTCCTGCGCCACTTTGCGAGCGAGGCGGACCGCGCGAAGGCCGTTTACGACACGACGGGCGCGGAGGGTTACTTCCTGCCGCACATCCGCTATGAGCAGGAGCGCGTCGACCACTCGCCGGCGACCTGGACAACGGTCAAGATGGAGCGGTACTACGACATCGAGAACGGTCCGCAGGGCGACAAGTCGAAGTGCAACTACCAGAGCTGGTACGCCAATCACCTGATCCCGGAGCACGACTCGACGCTGCAGATGCTCGACATGGACTTTCGCCTCTACGACGCGGCGACGGGCAAGGAGGCCATGACACTCATCGACTACTACCGCAACTATGATGTCGACCAGTGGCATGCGTTTGACCAGATTGCCAAGAACTTCACGGGCGACTGGAACCGACTCAAGAAGGACGGCGACCGCAAGGTACCCGCGGGCGCGCCGACGCTGGGCTTCCGCAATCTCGACTTGCCGTGGAGTGCCGCGCAAGACGAGTTCGCCATCAAGACCATCTACTACGCCTACAAGGATGAGGCGGGCGACGACCTCCGGCGTGTCAAGGTCGACTATGCGCCAAACGGCGGCCGCTACTACGTGACGGGCGCCGTCACGGACTACGCGCGCGGCGAGACCTGGTGCCCGCCCACGGCCTCGGCCGTCATCGTGCGCGACCACACCGAGGAATTCAAGTGGTACGACGACAAGGGCAAGGAGCACAAGGGGCGCCGCGTCTACTACAAGACGGAGATCTCGGACTCGTACGGCTATTACCGCTTCTGGTACCGCGCGGCAGCAAATCTCTCGCTCGTCGATGCGCGCACGGGCGATGTCGTGCTCTCGCGCTATCTTGAGGCAGAGGATCCCGACCGCTACGCCAATGCCCTGCGCGAGATCTTCAAGCGCTTCTACAAGGATGTCGACAAGGCCATCGGCGTAGACGATTGACGGTCCGACAGTCCGACCGTCCGACTCAGTCACCGCAGCGATGTTTTTCGCTCTGCGGTGACTTTTTTCTTGCAATAAGTCAAAAAAACAAATATAATAAAGATGATAATAGTCAAATAGTCAATAGAAAAATGAAGGTGATTATCTTGAGTAATATTGCAGATCTGATTGAGGCCTACATCCTGCGCCAGCTCGCAGCGAAGCAGGATGGCAAAGTGGAACTGCGCCGCACGGATATCGCCGATGAGATTTCGTGCGCACCGTCGCAGATCAGCTACGTGCTGTCGACGCGCTTCACGCCGGCTAAGGGCTTTGTCGTCGAGTCGCGCCGCGGCCTCGGCGGCTACATCCGCATCGTGCAGGTGCCGCTCAAGAATCTCGTCTATCAGGATATGATGGACAAGATCACGGAGGAGACGGATTACGCGACCGTCCAGTCGATGGTGCATTACCTCTTGCAGCACGCGATGATCACGAACCGCGAGGCCGCACTGATGATGCAGGTCGTCTCCTCGGTCTACCAGTCGGAAGGTATGTCATCAAAGGAACGCGTCCACCTCTTGAAGTCCATGCTGCTGACGGTGGAGAATTTCTCGTAGGACCGCCGGCTGCCATGCGGCCGGCTGACGGGAAACGCAGAGAATCGTCATCAGGGAATCGGAGAATAGGTCAGAAGGAGGAGTATCATGTTATGTGAGGATTGCGGCCGCAACCGCGCGGTCGTCCATATTACACAGATCGGGCCGGACGGCAAGATCGAGAAGAATCTCTGTGAGAAGTGCGCGGCGAAGTACGGCGAATTCCTCATGGAGAACCAGAGACAGCGGAATGTATCGATGAATGACTTCCTCAAGGGTGTCTTCAGCGCGCCGACGAAGGAGACGAAGCCGCAGGGCGGGAAGATGACGGAGCTCGTCTGTCCGAACTGCGGCATGAGTTATCGCGACTTCCAGCAGACGGGCAAGATTGGCTGCAGTGTCTGCTACGCGACGTTCCGCCGCCAGCTCGAGCCGCTCTTGCGCCGCATCCACGGGTCGAGCACCCATAGCGGCAAGATCCCGCACCGCACGGGCGGCACGCTCGAGATGAAGCACACGATCGAGAGCCTGCGCAAGTCGCTCAAGGAGTGCGTCGCGCAGGAAGAGTACGAGAAGGCCGCGGAACTCCGCGACAAGATCCGCCTGCTCGAGCATGAGCTGGCAGAAAAAGAGAATGCGGAAGGAGGCGAGAGCCATGTCGGTCAATGAACTCCTGCGCAGCAGCCGTCTCTCATGGCTCGCCGCTTCAGGCAAGGAGAGCGATGTCGTGCTCTCGAGCCGCATCCGCCTCGCGCGCAATTTCCGCGAGATCCCGTTCCCGAACCGTGCGGACTTCAACCAGCTCGCCGAAGTGCGCATCGAGGCCGAGAAGCTCTTGCCGGGCATCGCGGCCGACCTCGGGCAGGACTTTGACCTCCTCGACCTCGAGCGCATCACGCCTTTGCAGCGCGATGTCCTCATCGAGAAGCAGCTCATCAGCCGCAACTTCATCCAGAATCCGCAGCACCGCGTCGTCTTCATCACCGCGGACCGCGCGACGAGTATCATGGTCAACGAGGAGGACCACCTGCGCATCCAGTGCATGGCGCCGGGGCTCGATCTCGACACGCCGTTTGCGCGCGCTTCGCATATCGACGACATGGTCGAGTCGCAGGTCGACATCGCCTTTGACGAGAAGATGGGCTACCTGACCTCGTGCCCGACGAACCTCGGCACGGGCCTGCGTGCCTCGGTGCTGCTGCATTTGCCGGGCCTCGTCTTCACGCGCAATATCCAGAGTATCATGAACATCTCGCCGCAGCTCGGCCTTGCCATCCGCAGTGTCTACGGCGACGAGACCGAGAGCGTCGGCAACCTGTTCCAGATCTCGAACCAGCTGACGCTCGGCTTCTCGGAGGCGGAGATCATCGAGAACCTCAAGACGGCCGTCATGGAAATCGTCTCGCACGAGCGCCAGACGCGCAAGGCACTGGCACTCTACATGAAGGAGCGCCTTGAGGACGAGGTCTGGCGCGCCTACGGCACGCTGCGCTACGCGCGGCTGCTGTCGGAGAAGGAAGTGCTCGAGCTCCTGTCGAAGGTGCGCCTCGGCATCGACCTCAAGCTCATCAACGAGGTGGAGGCCGGCTGCTTCTCGGAGATCCTCATCAGCAGCCGCACGAGCTACTTGCAGAACCTCGCGGAGAACGAGAACTTATCGAAGAACGAAATAGATAGGCTGCGGGCGGAGCATGTGCGCAAGGCCTTGCTCTCCTATGCCCGCGGTCAGGAGAACCAGAAATGAACTATCGCAATCATTTCACGAGCCGCGCCATCAAGGCGATTGAGTTCGCTCAATACGCCGCGCGCGAGCTCGAACAAGATTATATCGGGACGGAGCACATCCTGCTCGGCCTGCTGCACGAAGAGGGCAGTGTCGCCTTCGCGGCGCTGCAGGCTGCTGGACTGACCTTTGACGCGGTCATGCAGCGCGTCGAGGCCATGGTCGCGGGCGACGCAGAGTACCCGTCCGACAATCCCTACTACACGCCGCGCGCCAAGCGCGTCATGGAGGGGGCGGTCGAGGAGGCACAGACGCTCGGCCACAACTACATCGGCACGGAGCACATCCTGCTCTCCCTGCTCGAGGAGACGGAGGGCGCGGCGGCAGAGCTGCTCATCGGCATGGGCGTCGACATCGATGCCCTGCAGGGCGAGGTGCTCGACCGCATCGACCATCCGCATCCAGAGGGCGACGGCGAGCCGAGCCGCACGGAGAAGGCGAAGGGGCGCCAGGCGCCGCAGCTCATCAAGAAGTACGGCCGCAACCTCAACGACATGGCCAAGGAAGACCGCATGGACCCCGTCATCGGGCGCGATAAAGAGATCCAGCGCGTCATCCAGATCCTCGCGCGCCGCACGAAGAACAACCCGATCCTCTTAGGCGAGCCGGGCGTCGGCAAGACGGCCATCGCCGAGGGACTCGCGCAGCGCATCGTCGAGGGCTCTGTGCCGTACATGCTGCAGGACAAGAAGGTCGTCTCGCTGTCGCTCGCTTCGCTCGTCGCCGGCGCAAAATACCGCGGTGAATTCGAGGAGCGCCTCAAGGGGCTCATTGACGAGGTGCGCCAGGACGGCACGATCATCCTGTTCATCGACGAGATGCACACGCTCGTCGGCGCGGGCGCGGCAGAAGGTGCACTCGATGCGGCCAATATCTTGAAGCCCGCCCTGTCGCGCGGCGAGATCCAGATCATCGGCGCGACGACGCTCGACGAGTACAAGAAGCACCTCGAGAAGGATGCCGCGCTCTCGCGCCGCTTCCAGACCATCCTCGTCGAGGAGCCGAGCATCGAGGACGCCAAGAAGATCCTCATGGGCCTGCGCGGCAAGTACGAGGCCTTCCACTGCGCCCGCATCGAGGACGCAGCCATCGAGGCGGCTGTGCGCCTCTCGCACCGCTACATCACCGACCGCTTCCTGCCGGACAAGGCCATCGACCTCATGGATGAAGCGGCCTCAAAGGTCCGCATGAAGCAGGTCGCCCAGCCGGAGAAGCTGCAGGAAATCCGCGCGCGCCTCGAGAAGCTCGGCGTGGAAAAGGAAGCGGCGATTTCCGCGCAGGACTACGAGCGCGCCGCGCGCATCCGCGATGATGAGCAGAAGGTCAAGGAAGAGCTCGAGGAGGCCAAGCGCCGCTTCGAGAAGCGCGGCAAGAGCCGCATCACGGTCACGGCTGACGACATCGCCGACGTGGTCGCGCAGTGGACGGGCGTGCCCGTGCGCCAGATCGCGGCGAAGGAGTCCGACCGCCTGCTGCACATGGAGAAGATTCTCACGCGCCGCGTCGTCGGCCAGCAGGAGGCCGTCGAGGCCGTCAGCAAGGCCATCCGCCGCGCGCGTGCCGGCCTCAAGGACCCAAAGCGTCCAATCGGATCCTTCCTGTTCCTCGGCCCGACGGGCGTCGGCAAGACGGAACTCGCGAAGGCGCTCTCAGAGGCGCTCTTCGGCACGGAGGACGCCATCATCCGCTTCGACATGTCGGAGTACATGGAGAAGTACGCCGTTTCGCGCATGGTCGGCGCGCCCCCGGGCTACGTCGGCTATGAGGAGGGCGGCCAGCTCACGGACGCCGTGCGCCGCAAGCCGTACTCCATCATCCTGCTCGACGAGATCGAGAAGGCGCATCCCGACGTCTTCAACGTCCTGCTGCAGGTGCTCGACGACGGCCGCCTGACGGACGGCAAGGGGCGCACCGTCGACTTCCGCAACACCGTCATCATCATGACGAGTAACGCCGGTGCAAACCTCCTGAAGAAGCGCGCGCCGGCCCTCGGCTTCGCCGTCGGCTCCGGCGACGAGAAGCAGGAGGCGGAGGACGCGGCCAAGAAGCGCGTGCTCGGCGAAGTGTGCCACATCTTCAAGCCGGAATTCCTCAACCGCATCGACGAGCTCATCGTCTTCCATCCGCTCGGCCGCGAAGAGCTCTCGAAGATCATCGACATTCTCCTGCGCGACGTCCGCACGCGCCTCGCGGAGAAGGAGATCCGCCTCGAGGTCAGCCCCGCGGCCAAGAATGTGCTCGTCGAGAAGGGCACGGACTTCAAGTACGGCGCGCGCCCGCTGAAGCGCGCCATCCAGAAGCTCATCGAGGACGAGATCGCCGAACACCTGCTCGCGCGCGACTTCAAGCGCGGCGACACGATCCAGGTGCGCAAGAACGGCGCGAAGCTCGACTTCGTGCGCAAAGAGAAAGACAGCAAAGAAAGCAACGAGAAGAACGTACAGGATAAGGCCGAGAAGCCAGTGGAGGCATGATGGGACGCAAGAACATGCTGCGCCCGGAGGGCCTCTGGGCGAGGCTGCAGAACTTCATCCTGAACGCCGTATGGTCCATCGCCTGGCTCGGGCGGTGGACCATACGTCTGCTCAGGATGAAGTTCTGCAGCGCTGAACTGTGTGAGGTATACGAGAAGATTGGAGGCAGTATCGTGCCAAAGAAGAAGAAAACCGTCTACGTCTGCCAGGAATGCGGCTACGACACCCCGAAGTGGATGGGGCGCTGTCCGGGCTGCGGCGCCTGGAACACGCTCGTCGAGGAGATCGTTGTGCCGGAACCGACGACCAAGGGAGGCGGTCTGCGCCTCGGGCTCTCCGACGCCCAGAAGCCGCAGCCAATCGCCGAGGTCAAGCTCGAGGACATGCCGCGCTTCCTGACGGGCTCAGGCGAGCTCGACCGCGTCTTGGGCGGCGGCATCATCCCCGGCTCGATGGTCCTGATTGTCGGCGACCCGGGCGTCGGCAAGTCGAGCCTGACGCTGCGCGTCTGCGCCGACGTCGCGCGGCAGGGCAAGAAGGTACTCTACGTGACGGGCGAGGAGAGCACGCGGCAGGTCCGCATGCGCGCCGACCGCCTGCAGGCGCTTGCCGACGACCTGCTCGTCGTCAGCGAGACGAACCTTGAGACGATCGAGACGCATGTGGAGAACGTCAAGCCGGAACTCCTCGTCATCGACTCCATCCAGACCATCTTCAAGCCAGACGTGCAGAGCGCGCCGGGCAGCGTCTCGCAGGTGCGCGAGTGCGCCGTCGACCTCTTGCGCATCGCCAAGACGAACGGCATCGCCGCCTTCGTCATCGGCCATGTGACGAAGGACGGCACGCTGGCCGGCCCGCGCGTCCTCGAACACATCGTCGACACCGTCCTCTACTTTGAGGGCGAGCGCAACGCCGAGTACCGCGTCTTGCGCGCCGTCAAGAACCGCTTCGGCAGCACGAATGAGCTCGGCCTCTTCGAGATGCGCGACGTCGGCCTCGTCGACGTGCCCGACGCCTCGAAGCTCTTCCTGTCGGACCGCGAGCAGGACACGGGCACGGTCATCATCCCGACCGTCGAGGGCACGCGGCCGCTGCTCGTCGAGCTGCAGGCGCTCGTCGCGCCGACGCCTTACGTGCCGCCGCGCCGCACGGCCGACTCCGTCGACATCAAGCGCATCCAGCTGCTCCTGGCCGTGCTCGAGAAGCGCGTCCACCTGTCGGTCGGCGCCTGCGACGTCTACGTCAAGGTGGCGGGCGGCATCCGCATCGACGAGCCGGCGGCGGACCTCGGCATCTGTGTCGCGATGGCCTCGAGCTTTGCAAACAGGCTCCTGCGACCCAAGACCATCGTCTTCGGCGAGGTCGGACTCTCCGGCGAAGTGCGCGCCGTGAGCCAGGCCGACTTGCGCATCCACGAGGCGAAGCGCCTCGGCTTCCGCCACGTCGTGCTGCCGATGAAGAACTACCGCCAGCTCAAGGGCAGCGTCGAGGGCATCTCGCTCTACGGCGCCGAGACCATCGGCGACGCACTGCGCCTCGCCATGCCGCGCGAGGCGTGAGGCAGATAGCTGCTGTCCGTTCCATCTGTCCGTCATCCGTGCTATAATGAGACGGTAATCATCACAGCAATTGGTAATGATGGGTACTTATGGTACTCATGGAAGGAAAGGGTGATTCTTTGGGAATCCTGCGGTATATCCGTAAACTGGGCCGGGGGGGAGTCGGCACAATGCTGCTGGCTGTCTGCCTGTCGTTGTCGTCGATGACGTCGGTGCGAGCTGCAACAGCAGAGCCTGACATCCAGGCGCAGGCGGCCATCCTCATCGACGCCGACACGGGGCGGGTGCTCTGGTCGAAGAACGGCGAGGAGCGCCACTATCCGGCCAGCATGACGAAGATGATGACGTGCCTCTTGGGCATCCAGCTCCTGCCGCCCGACGCGAAGATCACAATCTCGCAGGCGGCGGCCAGCACGGAGGACCTGCCGCTGCACATCGCGCGCGGCGACGTCCTGACGTCAGAGGAGCTCATGCGCGGCATGATGATGGTCTCCGACAACGGCGCTGCCGTCGCCATAGCGGAGCACATCGACGGCAGCGCGGCCGTCTTCGCGGAGCGCATGAACGAGAAGGCACAGGAACTCGGCATGGTGAATACGCACTTCGCCAATCCGAACGGCCTGACGGACCCCAACCACTACTCGACGCCGCACGACATGGCGCGGCTCGCGCAGTACGCGATGAAGAATCCCGTCTTCCGCGACTTCGTGCGCCAGAAGGCGCGTCGCGTCACGTGGATTGCGCCGGCGGGCAAGATGCTCTTAGCGGAGAACACGAATGAGCTGCTCGGCCACTACGAGGGCATTACGGGCATCAAGACGGGCTGGACGAGCGCGGCGGGCGGCTGCCTCGCGGCCTCGGCCGAGCGCCAGGGCGTGCACCTCATCGCCGTGCTGATGAAAGCGCCGAGCGAAGACGCGCGCTTCCCCGAGATGCGCGCGATTCTCGACTACGGCTTTGCGAATGTGACGCTCGCCAAGGGACCGACTGTCAAGGAGGCCTCGCGCCACGTCTGGGTCAAGGGCGGCACACAGGCGCGCACCGTCGTGCGCCCGGCGACCGACATCGAGTATCCGCTGCTGCCGGGCGAGGAGGCGAGCCACGTCAAGGTCACCTACGACGTGCCCAAGGTCATCAGCGCTCCTGTCGCATCCGGCCAGACCGTAGGCTCGGCCATCCTCACCTACGACGGCGAGGAAATCGGCCACGTCGACATGGTGGCCGAGGCTGTGCCCGAGGGGTTCAGCATCGGCTCCTGGCTCGTCGGACTCTTCGAGGGTCCGCTTTCCTGGTCCTGAGCAATCCTTAGAAATTGACAGCGAATTTAAGGATATGGTATAATTATCTGCGTTGATTTGAGCGGATGTGGCGGAACTGGCAGACGCGCTGGATTTAGGATCCAGTGCCGCAAGGCGTATGGGTTCGAGCCCCTTCATCCGCACCAGCCAAAGACGACAGGCAGCATCTTTGATGCTGTCTGTTTTTATTTGCGGAGGTTTTCATGAATATCTTTTCCCTGTTGCGGCGCCTCTCGTCGTTCCAGATCATCGTGCTGAGCTTTGCCCTGCTCATCGGCTCCGGCACGCTGCTGCTGATGACGCCATGGGCGACGCAGGACGGGCAGGGGGCCGCGCTGCTGCCTGCCTGCTTCACGGCCGTCTCGGCTTCGTGCGTGACGGGGCTGACCGTCGTCGACACGGCTTCGTACTGGTCGCACTTCGGTCAGCTCGTCATCCTCATGCTCATCCAGGTCGGCGGCCTCGGCGTCGTGACGATGGCTGTCGCCATCACGGTCGGTATGGGCCAGCACGTCGGCCTCATGCAGCGCAGCACGATGCAGGACGCCATCTCAGCCCAGCAGATCGGCGGCATCGTGCGCATGCTGCGCTTCGTCCTGAAGTTCACGGCCGGCACAGAGCTCTTGGGCGCCTGCCTGCTGCTGCCCGTCTTCGCGCGCGACTACGGCTGGCTGCAGGGCGGCTGGATGGCGGTCTTTCACTCCATCTCGGCCTTCTGCAATGCCGGCTTTGACCTCATGGGGCCGCGCGGCGGCGGTTCGCTGATGGCCTATGCCGGCGACCCGCTCGTCAACCTGACGATCATGGGGCTCATCGCGGCCGGCGGACTGGGCTTTCTGACCTGGGCCGACCTCTCGGTCAACCGGCTGCACTGGCGCTGCTGGTCATTCCAGACGCGCATCATCCTCCTGATGACGGCCGTCCTCGTCGCCGTACCGGCGCTCGTGTTCTTCACGCAGGAGCCAATCAGCGGCTGGCAGGCGCTCTTCCAGTCGGTCACGACGCGCACGGCAGGATTCAACACGATGGATATCGAAACTTTGAGCGAGGGGAGCCGCTGCATCATGGTCCTCTTGATGATGACGGGCGGCGCGCCGGGATCGACGGCCGGCGGCATCAAGACGACGACGGCCTTCGCGCTGCTCATGGCGATGGTCTCCGTCCTGCGCATGCGCGGCGACGTCGAGTGCCAGTCGCGCCGCATCCCGCTGGAAACCGTGCGTCAGGCGCTGGCCATCTGCATGATGTATCTGTTCCTGTTCTTCGGTGCGAGCATCACGATAGGCTTCCTCGACCATGCGGAGATGATCGACGCGATGGTCGAAGTCTCGTCGGCGCTCGGCACAGTCGGCCTGTCGATCGGCCTGACGGAGAAACTGTCGCCCGTCTCGCAGACGATGCTGATGCTCCTGATGTACTTCGGCCGCGTCGGCGCGCTGACGATGATCTACGCGCTGCACAAGCGCAAGAAAGCCGTGCCGTGCCGCCTGCCGGAGGGCAGGCTGACGGTCGGCTGATGGCAGGATAATCCCTTTACTGATACAATGAGGTAACAAAGATGAAATCCATATTATTGATTGGCCTCGGACGCTACGGCCGCCATGTCGCGCGCAAGCTCCACGCGATGCACCACGAGATCATGGCGGTGGACCGAAATGAGGAGCTCGTCAACGAGGTGCTGCCCTACACGAACAGTGCTCTGATCGCGGACAGCACGGACGGGCACTTCCTCGAGTCACTCGGCGTGCGCAACTTCGATGCCTGCATCGTCGCGATTGGCGATGATTTCCAGAGCTCACTCGAAACGACGCTGCGTCTGCGCGAGCTCGGCGCGAAGTACATCGTCGCGCGCGCCTCGAGCAGCATCCACGAGAAGTTCCTCTTGCGCAACGGCGCCGACGAGGTCGTCTACCCCGAGAAGCAGCTGGCCCTCTGGACGGCCACCCGCTGCGGCTCGGACCATCTGCTCGACTACTTCGAGCTCAGCAAGAACTACGCCATCTATGAAATCGCCATGCCAGAGGCGTGGGCAGGCCACACGGTCGGCGAGCTCGCCATCCGCCGCGTCTACCACGTCAACGTCCTCGGCGTCCGGCACGAGGGCAGCCTCGACGTGGAGATCACGCCGAAGACCGTCCTGCAGGCGGACGATTCCATCCTGCTGCTCGGCGCGCAGGAGTCCATGAATAAGCTGATGCACATCTGATGCAGGCTTGTATCGCATTGAAGAATAGAAAGGAAGAGGCAAAGTGGAGACAAAGCGTTTATTCGACGAAGATGTCATGCAGAAGGAATGTGAGGCAGAGGTCGTGCGCACGGAACCGTATCACGGGGGCTTCGCCGTCGTGCTCGACCAGACGGTGTTCTTCCCAGAAGGCGGCGGCCAGCTCAGCGATACGGGCACGCTGACGGCGGCGGGCAAGGCGCTCGCCGTCACGCATGTCCATGAGAAGGCGGGCGAGATCTTCCACGAGACGAAGGAGCCCTTGGAGCCTGGCACGAAGGTGCAGGCCAAGCTCGACTGGCAGGTCCGCTTCGACCACATGCAGCAGCACTGCGGCGAGCACATGCTCTCGTATGCCTTCTACAAGCTCTTCGGCGCGCACAATGTGGGCTTCCACATGAGCGCGGACATGGTCGGCATCGACCTCGACAAGGAGGTCGACTGGCAGCAGGCCCTGCAGGCCGAGCGCTTCACGAACCGCGAGATCCAGGAGGATCGCCCTATCACGACGAAGCTCGTACCGGCTGAAGAGGCGGCCAAGATGAACCTGCGCAAGTTCAATGACAAGCTCACGGGCATCCTGCGCATTGTCTCGGTAGAGGGCAGCGACTCCTGCACCTGCTGCGGCACGCATCCGACATCGAGCGGCATGGTCGGACTCGTCAAGATCTTCAAGGTCGAGAAGCACAAGGAGGGTTCGCGCGTCAGCTTCCTCTGTGGACGCGAGGCGCTCGAGCGCGTCGAGCAGTACATGCTCGCGGCCCTCGATGCCTCGAACCTCCTGTCCATCAAGGAGACGGAGCTGCCGGATGGCGTTGCGCGCCTGCAGCAGGAGAAGAAGGAGCTCTCTGAGCGCCTGACAGAGTGCACGGGCAAGCTCCTCGAGTACCGCATCGCGGAGATGCAGGCGCATCCGACCGCGACAAAGGCGGGCTACAAGAAATTCGTCTTCCTCGAGCCAGACATGATGCCGAAGGAGGCCAAGGCCCTTGCCAAGCGCCTCGGCGAGATCCCGGAGTCGTTCTCGGCCATCTTCTACCGCAATGGCGAGCGCCTCAACTACATGTTCCTCGCGACGGATGGGGCAGAGCTCAGTTGCCAGCAGGTCATCCGCACGGTCAACGAGGCCTTCGGCGGCCGCGGCGGCGGACGCCCCGAGTCGTGCCAGGGCAGCGCCGCCTGCCCCGAAGACTGGCAGGCCAAGGCAGAGGCGCTTATGTCGGTCCTTTGAGCCATGATTCCATAAAAAAAGAGCCCCATTCGGGGGAGGCCGCTGAAAAAGTCTCTATATATTTTATCAATCGGTACAGATGCCACAC
>ERZ1023848.73-NODE-73-length-43318-cov-12.903127_pt1 | contig 43318 bp, 25 predicted proteins | sample MGYA00380385_ERZ1023848 | MGnify/ENA primary metagenome ERZ1023848 (study PRJEB33179, sample SAMN07449069) | human gut metagenome | biome: Human-gut; feature: Human associated habitat; material: Faeces | host: Homo sapiens | place: India:Kasaragod | collected...
GGATATGTTTTCCGGATTGTTGCCAGATTCATGCCAATTGCAAAAAGCGGATTGATAATCAACAAATCTGGAGTGTGAAGTCTTAGAAAGATTGTCAGAGCTTCTTGATTTGTGATTTCGTTGATTCTGAAATTGAATTCCGAAAAATGCTTCAGAACCGATGCAAGACCGCTTCGCATGATGACCGATCCATCTGCAATTGCAACTTTTATATCCTCTTTAATTTTCATCGGTCAAATTCTGTTCTAAATTCAAGACAACAGGGGTAAACACACTGTCTTCAAGCCGGCAGTGTGTCCTTAAATCTGATTCGCAGTTGAATATGTCAAACAAAGTGTCGTTGAGAAGGTTGTTGCATTTTGTCTGCGGATAATATTTGATTAAAATGTTTTTCAACTCTTTCAATTTCTCGTTTATATGATTGTGGTGTTCCGCAAATTGTGCAATTGAGAAATTGTTGGATTTATGATGTTTAATCAAATTGTCAGCATATGAGAAAATATGGTTGTTCTCATATTCCATATGGCGTCTGACTTCATCTACATATTTGTCGTAGAACATCAAAACTGTTTTGATGATGTCATTCTTTTCTGGCTCCAATTCCAACGCATTGCAGAGTTTTTGCCGTATGGTTGGTAAACTGAAGTCCAGGAAATACGAATGCGCTTGCTTCAGATAGTCTACAAGGGCAGGAAGTGACACGGAGTCATAGTTGAATGAAAACTCTCCGCTGTAGGAATCTTCATTTACAAAATTAACAACAATAAGAAAAGTATTGCAGTCAACACCTTGTTCATTGCACACCTCGGCTACGGTCTTCTCGCCAAATCCTAAAGGCAGGCCGAAGCGGCTCATGACTGAAATCAGTGAATAATTTTCGCTGATAACATTGCTCATCTTGTCGGTGGGTTTATATTTGTGAAAATTATCCATTACATCCTTTTTTGTTTGCAAAGTTAAACTTTAATCCAATCGGTGACAATACCTACAAATAGGTATTGTCACCGATTTTTTCATATCTTCTAAGTAATAAAGCCATATCGTGATGTGACGATATGACTGCTTGATTCCCTGTATGTTCCGTTATTTCAGGCGAAAAAAATATCCAATTGACGCCATAATTCCGATGCTGTTGGAGGCCGCGAATATATCTTTTTTATTGGCTCCGAAAATGTTGTTCAGTCCATAGTAGAACCTGCCTTCTATAAGTATGGAGTTTTTACGGTTTATTGCCCATTCTGCACCAATTCCCGCAGATATGCGATAGTCATCTTTGTGTTTAATGTTGATGGCGAATTGTTCCGTATTGCTATTTTCCGAAGGAAATCCCTCTAAAGAGGAATAATTGTTGATGTGAAAATTAGAATTTGTCTTTTCCGCAATCATGAAACCTATCTCTGGACCTGCGTTGAAGAAAAACTTTGGTTTCTCAGAACCAAAATAGATATGTGCCAGAAGGGGTATTTGGATATACGACAAGTCTCTGCTGTATGAATATGGAGCTTCCTCAAAATTTTCTTTCCATCCTCGTTGCTCGAAATTCACCTCGCCAATAAGCCCGAAATGATTCTCTTCGATATATCGGAACATGATACCAGCCATCGGACCTGAATGGAACTTTTGTGGCACGCTTGGTGAGAACGTGGTTTGAGATAAAGAACCCCCACCTTTCGCGCCAATACTGAAAGCTCCAGAATAGTGGTCCTCTGCGACAGAAGTCAGACTTGATATCAAAAGTATACTTGCGATTACGTATTTTTTCATTATTTCAACATATGTTTTTCTACACCTTTTGTCGTGTAGTTGTAAATAAATGAAGCGGTGTTGACAAACCCTCCCCAACTGCTTGTGCGCACAATGTTGATGCCGATTTCCAAACCGTCGGTTGCTTGCATAGGCTTGTTGAAGTCGTTTCCGTTTGCAATGACAGCATTTATGAAGAACGACATCGTGTCATAGCCCAATTCACTCATGTTAGGGATTGAATTGATTGGGCTTTCTCCGTACCAATATTTGTATTTGCTGTCAAACTTGTTGTTGCCTTCAATCGAATAGCGAGAGAACAGGCATACGTTGTTTGCGCGCAGGAAATTCTCATATTCGTTGTATATCGACCATTCAGGATAGCCAAGAATGCTGAATTTTCCATCATTCGCAGGATCAGCAGCCAATTCATCGACCAAAGATTTCAGCTTTTTTAATGCGGATCTGGAGCTTGACGTCGGAACGAATAGCGTGGGGTGTTGACAAACGAAGCCGTTGCTCTCCGATAGGTTGACAGTCTGCTTTGGCAGATTTGTCATTTTTAAATATTCAATCAATGGTTTGTCGTCTTCCGACTCGTCTTTTAAGAAAACGATTTCACAGTTGGCATAATTGCTCTCGATATAAGAACTTACTGAAGAATACATATATGACGACGGAGTGTTGACCTGGAAAAAACGATTGTTGTTGTAACACATATCGTTATTGACTGAGAAGGAATTAATGACATTTATTCCGTTCTTCTGTCCAAAGTCGACAATTGTTTTCAGCAAGTTGTCATCAGAAGGGGCAAAAATCATATGCGCATTGGCAATCTCTTTCTTGCTCAAGACGGTTGAGATGTTGGCATCTGTAACATCGTAAGCATAGAGGTTCAATTTTGACTTAGTCTTAAGGTCGTTGACTGCCAGCAATGCCCCACGATAGAAGTCGCGGTAGAACAAAGCCTGCTTGCTTTTGTTGGTATTCTTTGCCTCAAAAGGGAATAAAATGGCAATGTTGACGCAGTCGTTGATGTTGACATCTGACGTTTCGCGGAAAGCTTGTCTGACAACCGTGGTTGAGTCAGTTTGGCTTTCATTCGCAATAGGGACAACCACATACGATCCACGTTTCAGTTTGTCCACATCGGGATTTGCTTCTTTCAGCTGATCTTCTGTAATTCCATATTCTTCGGAAATGGATTCAAACGAATCGCCTTTTTCAACTTTGTCGTGTACGAATACCGTTTCAGGTTTGTCATTTTCTTTATTAGCGTTGTTGCTTGGAGGAATAAGCACAGTCATTCCAACTTGGAAATTCTCAGGCGATACACCTGGATTCATTTCAAGCAAATCTTTCAAGTCGACGTTGAAATTCACAGACAGCCGATAAAGTGTGTCGCCAGGCTTGACGGTGTATGGCACAGCTTCTTGTTTGTCGTTGCCGACAGGAATTGTCAACACAGAGTCTGCTTTAAGTCCGGTCCTTGCTTGGGGGTTTGCTTGCAGCAGTTCGGCGACAGAGAGTCCGTACATTTTGGCAATGCCATACAGCGTTTCTCCGTTTTTTACTGTGTGCTTATGCTCTTTTGGACGAACGACTGCCTGCCGTTTGACATATGCGTCAACCGGGAAATAAAGCACCTGATCTTTCTTTAAGCCAGTTGCAACCGAAGGGTTGTACTTTACGATATCCTCTTTAGGTATGTTCAACTCCCGGGCTATGCCGTAAATAGTCTCTTTCTTTTGCACAATCCGGTAATAATAGTCGACGCCGCCGATGTTGCGTGTCGGCAGGTTCAATTGGGCAAAAGCGGCTGCCGAGCAACTGACCAGAGTTATTGCAGCAATCCATTGTCGTATCATTCCTTCAATCTTTTTGTTTTATGCAAAAATACTAAATAAATTAAATATCAAGGCGCAGGTTATGGAATAATCACACGGTCTCCTATCAATTGTTTGCGAATTGCTCTGAGTTGAGACAGCTCTTGCATCAATTGCTCGACTCTGTTGATGTCGCCTGACGCTTGACATAGGAGCTTTATTTCTTCCTGAATCTCCTTGATGCGCTGAGACAACAGTGCGTCTTTCCACACGTTGAGAGACAACGACACCAGGTCACGAAGACGGTCGTATTCCGATTCCATATCAGACAGTCTCGTGTGCACTTTGCTGAGTGGCTCTTTTTCTATGACAAGGTCCAACGTCGTTTGCCTGATTTCGTCATCCTGGTCTGAACACAGTCTTTTTTCAAGATATTCTTTTTCAAAATCAATGAGTTTGTTTTTGAAATCTTTCTGTATTGACTCGACCAACCGTTCTTTAGCTTTTCCAACTACGGTGTCTGACAATTGCGCTATCTGCACTTTTTCTCTCATTTCCTTGTCCAGACGATCTGCTTCGCCGGGCAGGTCTGCATAAAAGTCGGGGAGGAAAGACAACGCTCTGTCAAAAATCTTTTTAAATGCCGGTACGCTGAAAGATATTGACTCGGATGTCAGTTCGACGTTTACAGCCTCCACAAGCGTGACGTTGGAGAATCCGCCATCTGGGTTTTCAATCTCAAACAACTCATTGCACATACCATATTTGGCAATATATCGGATGATGTCTGTCTCGTACATCCTCAGCGATTTGGATTTGACGGTTGCCGCATCCGACGGCTCTGTGCGTACGGTTGGAGAGGATGTTGTCTCGGGTTCTGTGGTACTTTTGCCAGAACGGTCTTTTGCCTTGATGCCCTTTGCCGTTTTCTTCACCTCTTCGGCAAGTATCTTCTCGTCAATTTCGAAGCGCGTGCTGCATTCTTTTATGTAAACGGCGCGTGTGATATTTTCGGGGATGACAGAAATGGATTTTACAATGTCTTGTATCGCCTCGGATTTTTTTATAGGGTCGTTTTCAAGTCCTTCCAGAAGAATGGATGTTTTGAATTTTATGAAATCAGTCTCGTTGGCGTCAATAAATCCTTGAAACTCTGAAGCGTTGTGCTTTTTGGCGAAACTGTCGGGATCGTCGCCGTCAGGCAACAAAAGCACTTTGACATTCAGGCCTTCTGCCAAAAGAAGGTCGATGCCTCGCAGGGAGGCTTTGATGCCGGCCGAGTCGCCATCGTACAAGACGGTGATATTGTCTGTGAAGCGGTGAATCAGTCTTATCTGTCCTTCGGTGAGAGATGTGCCTGAAGACGCCACAACATTCTCGATGCCAGCTTGGTGCATTGACAAGACATCTGTATAGCCCTCGACCAAGAAGCATTTGTCTTTTTTTACAATTGCCTGTTTGGCTTGGTACAATCCGTAAAGCTCGTTCTTTTTCTTGTAGATAATTGATTCCGGAGAGTTTACGTATTTAGCGGGGTCTTTTTTCAATGTGCGACCGCCAAACGCTATTACCTTTCCGGCAATGTTGAGCACCGGGAACATGACTCTGCCTTTAAAACGGTCGTATACGCCGTGCTCTCCCTTGATACACAGTCCGGACTCTATGGCATACGTCGGATTATAGCCATTTTTTTTGATGGCATTGTAGAGTTCCGACCGGCCTTCCATAGAATATCCAAGATGGAATTTCTTTATAGTTGAGTCGGTAAACTCGCGTTCGTAAAAATAAGAAAGGCCGGCACTTCGTCCCTCGTCGGTGTTGAAAAGATTGTCTTCAAAATTTTTCAGTGCAAAATCATTCACGAGCAGCATATTCTCACGTTCTGACTGTGCCTGCTTCTCTTCGTCTGTAAGCTCCCGTTCCTTTACCTCGATGTTGTATTTTTTTGCAAGATATTTCAGTGCCTCATAATACGACATCTGCTCGTGCTCCATAATGAAATTGACTGGACTGCCACCCTTGCCGCAACTGAAACATTTGCAGATGCCTTTTGATCGGGAGACGCTGAAGGACGGCGTCTTCTCATTGTGAAAAGGGCAAAGCCCGACATAGTTGGAGCCGCGACGTCGTAAATGCACGAAGTCGGAAACAACGTCTACAATGTCGGCTGCGTCAAGTATTTTGTCTACTGTCTCTTTGTCAATCATTCCGTATAGTGCAATTTTATAAAAGCCTTCATCCTTGGGAACGGCAAATGGATGAAGGCTTGTTCGGTTAAATAAAAAGTATTATTTACATAATTCCTTTCTCACGGAGGCGCAATTGCCATTTCCATGCAGACTTCATAGTGTCGGCAAGTGGAGTTTCAGCTTTCCAGCCAAGCACTGTGTTGGCTTTGTGCGGATTTGCCCAAACCTTTTCAATGTCGCCTTCTCTACGTCCAACAATCTTGTGAGGCACAGCCACTCCGGTCGCAGTCTCAAATGTGTTGATAAGCTCAAGTACGGAAACGCCTGAACCTGTGCCAAGATTGAATATTTCAATCGGGTCGGTGTCGGGATTGTCAAGCATTCTGCTGATTGCAACGACATGGGCTTTTGCCAAATCCACGACATTTATAAAGTCGCGGATGCATGACCCGTCGGGAGTGTCGTAATCATCGCCGAAAACGCTGAGCTCTTTGCGGATACCTATCGCCGTTTGTGTGAGATACGGAATCAAGTTTTGAGGCACTCCATTCGGCAACTCTCCGATTTCTGCACTCGGATGCGCTCCGACAGGATTGAAATAGCGGAGGATGATGCTCTTGTATCCCACGCCGGAATTGATTGCGTCAGTGATTATTTCCTCGCTGATTTGCTTGGTGTTGCCATATGGAGAAGTTGCCTTCTTTATAGGGGCATTTTCATCAACAGGATTCTTGTCGGGCTCACCATAAACTGTGCATGATGAAGAGAATACGATTCCTTTGACGTTATATTCGGGCATCAGCTCCAGCAGGTTGGTGAGAGTGTTCAGATTGTTGCGATAGTAGAGCAGCGGTTTATGTACAGATTCACCGACAGCCTTGCTTGCTGCGAAATTTATGATGCCGCAGATGTCGGGATATGTGTCAAACAATTTTCGGAGAGCAGCTATGTCGGTACAGTCCGCTTCTACAAAATCCGGACGGATGTGTGTTATGTTCTCAATTCCATCAAGGACATCTATGTTGCTGTTTGACAGATTGTCAATGATGACCACTTCATACCCTGCATTTTGCAGTTCAACTACGGTGTGAGAGCCAATGTAGCCCGTTCCACCTGTGACAAGAATGCGTTTTTTCATATAATGCTAAATTTTTCTACAAATGTAGTGAAGTTTTTCGATATTCAGAAAGATATCCGGTAAAACTATGGGGCGTTTCCTCTGAAAATCGTTCTTGTTTTTTATTGGAAGAATGTTGAAAAGAAACTGCGCTATGGAAGTCATTCATAAAACTTCCATAGCGCAGTTTTGACATTTGGGAAACTCTTGTTTCGAAAAAAGCCGAATCCTGTTATCTATTGTTTTTAATTGCAAAAACGCATATAGCTCCAGCTAAGAGCAATGCGCCGGAAACAATCATCATGCTGCTTTGGTGAGATCCAATTAAATTGAGGACGCCACCGCCGCAGACTGCTGCAAAAATTTGAGGAATGCAGATTGTTCCATTGAAGAGGCCTAAATACGCACCCATATGTCCGTATCCTTGCAGAGCGTTTGTTACAAATGCGAATGGCATAGCAAGCATAGCTGCCCATCCGGCGCCAACCATCAGGAACGGAATGAATTGCATATACTGGTCGTGCAGGAACGGAATCATGCAGAAGCCAATCGCACCGATAGCCAAACTTAAAGCGTAAGCCATTTTGGCGTTTTTGAATTGAGGAAGGACAATGGCCCAGAGCACGCTTCCTACAGCTTGCACGGCGAAAAGGATTCCAACCCAGTTGCCTGCCTCTTGAAACTCGGCGGAAGTAGGGTCGGTTGTGTCCCATACGGTTTCGGCGATAGCGCCTGTTGAGTAGTTCCAAAGGTATAGGAATCCTGCCCAGCAGAAAAATTGAACCACCCCGACTTTCCAGAATGTGGATGGAGCTTTGCTCAACAAGGAAATCCAAGATGCGCTGTCTTTGTCGGATTCAGATTCGTTTATGACTGCGCCGTTGTATTCTGCGTATTGCTTAGGGTTCCATTCCCGTACTTTCATAGTAGTGTAAATCACACATAAAATCAAAATGGCTGCTCCAATATAGAATGACCAAATTACAGAATCAGGCACAACGCCTTTTTCGGCTGTGTTGCTAATGCCGATAAACGTGAACAAGAATGGAAAAATATATCCAGCCACAGAGCCTGCGTTACACAGGAAGCTTTGGATAGAATAGGCTTTTGCCTTTTGCTTTTCATTAACCATGTCGCCGACCAGCATTTTGAACGGCTGCATTGCCATATTGATGCTTGTGTCGAGAAACATAAGAGCCACCAATCCGAAAATCATCGCACCGCTTACTGTCAAACCAAACGATCCTGCGTTTGGAAGCAGGCACATGACGAGTACTGCCGCGGTAGCGCCAATAAACAAATACGGGATTCGACGTCCGAACCGACACCAAGTCTTGTCGCTCAGTGATCCAACGATTGGCTGCACAATGATTCCCATCAGAGGCGGGAGAATCCAGAAATAACTCAAACTGTGCGGGTCAGCGCCCAAAGTGGCAAAGATGCGGGAAATGTTGGCGCTTTGAAGTGCGTATGCAATTTGCACGCCAAAAAAACCGAAACTAATGTTCCATAGTTTCCAAAAACTTAAATCAGGTTTAGCCTTCATGCTTATTAAATCTTAATTGATGCAACAATATAAGTGAACCAGGGATGGCACATAGGAAAGTCTCCCTGACATTCAACAACGATGCAAAGGTATAAAATTTGAGTTAGAAATATATGCGTTTTACTGAAAAAAACATCCACAAAGTTGCTTTTTTGTCAAAATTGCCAGAATCGTTGACATAAGATGTGTGTAAAACTGCTGACAAACAACTTCTTGTTGGAGAAGGCAATCGGCAAGAGCAAGGATGTGCATCTTGCAGTGCTTAGGGTATTGCCCGAAGTCATACGTGAGAGTGTTGACGCAGACGCAAGCAGTAAGAGCGTCATCGTGTACGACCCGGCTTCTGGTGAGAAAAAGATGGTGTCACCGACTGCGGTTGACGGCATAGAGTCGCTTGGCGAGGTCAAGACGGCAGAGCAGAGAGAGGCGGAGATAAACGCACGTATGCAGGACACCATCCAAAGTGGTAAGGATTGGTTGGAGGGCAACGTAGCCAACCCTGTCGGTATGCAGATACAATTGGGTGACGGACGTATCGCCACCATAGAGGCGATGCACGAGGACGGCAAGTCAGCCATAGCCACACTTCCTGACGGCACTCAGTTTTTGGTGCCGAATGACGTATTGCAGAGGATCGTCAACAACGGGCAGTATGCGGATTACAAAGCGAGGAGAGATGCCGAGGCAAGAAACCGAGAGGCAGAGCAAAGCACCGAGAGCGCACCGGAGACAGCCACGGAAGGCGGACAGCCATTGCCGGAGGAGGTTTCCCCTAAAGAGGAGGAGAGCAGAGAGTATGCGCAAGGAGACGTGTTTGATGTCGTGGTGGACGGGCAGAAGATGCACGCAGAGATAGTGTCACCAAAGGACGCAGACGGCAGGTTCGTTGTCAATGTGGATGATGGCGAGTCTATGCGCACTCTGTATGTCACCCCGGAGGAGTTGGCTGCAATGGAATACAGGGAGGAGCCATCGACAAAGGCGGAAGAGACAGGGCTTGCCACCGAGGGCTCCTCGGAAAAGGCATTGGGAAGAGGAGAGCAACCGACAGAAGAACACACCCCGACTGCACTTGAGCGTATTCCGAGAGATGAAAAAGGCAACGCTCAATTCCACGATGTTGACACCGAAACCGCTTGGGACGGTCTCGTGGAGATGTCGGGCAACGAGGAAACCGCACATAAGGTGGCGGAAGCATCGCTCGCCAATGCCGAGAAGAAGTTGAAGGCGGCAAAGGCACTGAAGGAGAAAGGAGACACCCCGGAGGCGTTGTTGCAATCTATAAAAGAGAACGAGAAGGCGGTAGCGGAAGCAGAGAAAGAGGTAGCCGCTTGGAAAGCCATCGTAGGAGAGAAGACGCGCAGAGAGGAAGCCGCCAAGGCGGAGGCAGAGCGCATAGCGACCGAGAAGGCGGAGGCGGAAAGGAAAGCCGCTGAGGAGCGTGAACGTGCTGAGAAAGAGGAGAAGGCTCGCATTGAGGCAGAGAAGAAAGAAGCGGAGAGGATTGCCGCAGAAAAGGCGGAGGAAGAAGCTCGTGTTGAAGCTGAAAGAAAGGCTGAGGCTGAACGCAAAGCGGAGGAGGAACAACGTGCCGCAGAGGAGAAGCGTATAGCCGAGGAAAAAGCCGAAGCTGAGAGGAAAGCGCAGGAAGAGCGCGAACGTGCTGAGGAGGAACGTGACAGAATAGAGGCGGAACTCGACGCACAGAAAGCAGACGAGGAGGCGCGCCTTGAAGCGGAAAGAAAAGCAGAGGAGGAAGCGGTGGAGAAAGACGCGGAACTGAAAGAGGATAAGAAAAAACCGCAAATCAAGGATGTGGTCAAGACGATTTACGAGAAAGGCAAGGCTGTCGCTTCTAAATTGTTCGGAAGATCATTCTTTGATGTTGCCAAGACACCGGACTTTATGAAAAAACTTGGTCTGACTGGCGACCGCTTCACAATCAAGTATGGAGTGCTGTCGCGGCACGCAGGAAAAGACGCTTCTCATTTGCTGACAGAAAAGCAGTGGGAGGAATTGCCTGATGCGATTCAGAAGCCTTTCGCTATTACAAGGTTCGGAGAAAAGGAAAATGGTTATCGCTTGTATACAACGATGAAAAACGACAAGGGAGAGACCATAGTCGTTGGCGTTGATGTGAAGAACATAGGTCGGAATTTGGAGGTAAACTCTATATCTACAATATTCGGCAGACGAGGAGATGCAAAGATTACACAAAAAGAGGAAGTGTTGTATACGGACGAAAAAATAACTCCCGAGCAGCGGTCACTTCTGGGTCAGCCCAATTCTGACCAATATACCGACACTCGGGAGAGAAACGTTTCCGCTGACAAAGGTAGCGAAAAGCCGGAGAAGAAACAAGAAAAGCAGAGCGTTTTTGACAAGGCTAAGGAGATTGCCGACAAGGAGGAGAAGAAACGCAAGGCTGAGACTGACAAGCCAAAGCAAAAACCGCTGACCGAGGCGGAGCGCAAGGACGCCGAGGAGGTCGCAGGTGCGTTGGGCTATCGTGTGGAATGGGTGGACACGATGGAGGAGAACGGAACGATAGACGCGGACAAGAAAGTGATCCGTATCGCAAAGGATGCCGAGAACCCGTTGGTGCAGGTGCTGGGGCACGAGGTGGCGCACGGAGTGAAGCGGATGGACGGTGGCAAGTTCAAGGCTTTGCAGAAGGCGGCTATGGAGGTCGTCGGCGAGAAGGAATGGAATGAACGCATCGAGAAGAAGCGCAAATTGAATGCTTATGCCGAGGGGAAACTTTCCGAGGAGGTGACGTGCGACATTGTCGGAGAGGCGTTGGACAACAAGGTTGCGTTGAAGCGTCTTGCCGAGTCGCTGAGAGGGGAGAAAGGCATTATTGCCCGTCTGCGTGACGCAGTGGCGAGGATGGTCGAGTATTTCAAGAACAGAGGCAACAAGGAAGGTGTGCGCAGGATGAAGGCCGCCGACAAACTTCTCGCAGAGTTTGAGAGTGCGTTGAAGGAGGACGTTGCACCAGAGCAAGTCAAGCCTGAAGGTGTAGACCGCAGCGTAAGGGAGAGCGGGGATGAACCGGAGAACAAAAGACGGAAGGATTTCGCAGAGCGTTTCGGTGTGGACGAATCTTATGTGTCTGACTACGCAAACGGTATGGCACAGAAAAATACTGGAAAAGCGGCGATAGCAAGACGTTCTATGGAACGGCAAATTTATCTTGCCGACGACGGCAAAACAAGCAAATTGTCGGACATTGCGAAGTCGCTCAAATCATTCAGAGCCGCTTTGAAAGAAGCGTTCGGAGACTTGGACGCTTTGATTGACGAGTATAGGAATCTGTTTGAGGAAGAGCGCAATATGATGGAGGCGGCCCGGAAAAAAGCCGAGGAGGAAGCAGCCGCCCGGAAAAGGCATCTTGATGAACTATCCTTGCTTACAGACGGACAGATAGACAGCAGATATGCCGAAGCGTTGGAAAAAGGCGACGAGACGGAGGCGAGAGAGATGCTCGACGAGGTGGCAAGGAGAAAAGGCTACGGAGATGAGAACAATGAATACAGGATGCAGCATCGTGCGCCGTCCAATCCAGGATATGAATCGGACGAGGCAAGACGGAACGACATTGAAAACGGTCCGGATGTAAACTTGGAGGACATCGCGCTCGGTTACAACAGACAGCCGGATGACTATTTCACGAATCCACGAGGATATTTGAACGATACACCGCACGGCAGAGAATCGACAGATGCAGTTGCAAATGCGTTGTCTTCGATTAGGCAAGGAGGAAGGGATGTGACGGTCAAGGTGTACAGGGCGGTTCCGACAACGATGAAAGAAGGAAAACTGCGCAACGGCGACTGGGTCTCGTTGTCGCGCCGTTATGCTGAGATGCACGGAAACCATGCGCTCAACGGCAAGTATCGCATAATGGAGGATGAAGTTCCGGCAAAAGACATTTGGTGGGACGGCAATGACGTCAACGAGTTCGGATATGACAATGGAGAGGATTATAAATATAAGAATGTCAAGAACAACCGCAAATCGGATGATTTGGTCACTCGTGACGACAAAGGGAACGTTATACCGCCAAGCAAGCGTTTCAACCAACGAAAAGCGGACGAGCGTTATTCACGCAGGGAAAGCAAGGCGCAGACAGCGGAGGAGCGGGAACTGAGGGACAACCTTGTGGAGCGTATGCGCAAGGGTGGACTTGACGTGGTGACTGATTCGGAAGAAATGCAGAGAGTCATAGACACCGAGAACGAACGGACAAGGGATAGCCGTGGCAAGAAAAGCGAAGCGGCAAGGAAACGGGACGAGGCTCTTTACGCTGTGGATTGGTCTACGGCTTTCGTTTCGGGCAAAAGCCGAGAAGAGGCGACAGAAATCCGGAGAGAACGCGGACGTAAATTCAAGGAGGAAACGAAAGAATTATACGGAAGAGTTTTGTCGGGCAATTTCGATGATGTAACTTTGCGTCTGATAGATAAGTTTGTAGACAAATCAACACCGAACAATCCATATGAACGACCAATTTCTAAACGACTTCCAACGCGAGCATTACAGAAAATGCGAGGAGGAGAACGCACGGGTAGCATCGATGCACTTTTCTCACGAATATCTGAAAGCGCAGTCGGAAAGGATGGAAAGGCTCTGCCGAGAGCAGAGCGAAAAAGAGCGATTGAGGAGAAGAAAAAAGAACTCCTCAAAAAGTGGGCAATAGCGACAGGCAATTGGCACACAGACGTATCTGACTTCTCTGACGGCAAAGAGCCGATAGGAAGCGGCACGGACTCCGATGTGTATCTCAGCAAAGATGGCAAGAGCGTAATCAAAGTGTCGAAAGGGAAACCTTACGGCAAACGCTTCCGCCCCGATGTTGACAATGTAGCGTTGTTCAACACCGTGTTCCCGGGAAGTAGATACACCATTGAAGGCTACGGTGAGATAGACGGCAAATTTGTAAGATTCCTCGAGCAACCGATAGTAGACTTTACCAACAGCACTCCGCTGACGGAAGGGGAACGTGTTGCCTATATGGAAAAACTTGGCTTCAAACCAATCAATAAGGAGAACACGGCATTCTCCAATGGGGAGATTATCGCCTCCGACTTGCAGAAGAGCAACATCGTAAAAGACGAGCAAGGAAATATCAGGGTTATAGACGCAGATATGAAACTCCACACGAAGGACTTCGGTGGCAAGTTCTCATACCCCGATGCGGAGACGGACACACGGACAGACGGCATGCAGCGGTTTCTGCGGACAGCAGGCGGAGAGGTGTACGGCTTGGTGAAGGACGGACGCATATACCTTGACCCAAAGGTGGCTACATCGGAGACTGCGGTACACGAATACACGCATCTGTGGGGCGATATGCTGAGACGCAAGGATTCCGAGCAATGGAGCCACACGGTGAAGGAACTGAAGAACAGCGTTCTTTGGGAGGAAGTGAAGGAGTTGTATCCAGAACTGAAGACCGATGACGAGATAGCGAACGAAGTGTTGTCGACGTTCAGCGGACGCAGAGGAGCGGAACGCTTGCGCGAGGAAGCACGCAGGGTTGCCGATGGCGAGGGCGGAGTGTTCACCAAGGCGAAGGCTATCGAGACGTTGGAGCGAGTGAAGGAAACTATAGCGCGGTTCTGGGAAGGAGTGGCGAGGATGTTCGGCATCAACCGCTACCGCAGTGTCGAGGAGTTGGCTGATATGGCTATGAAGGACTTGCTTGACTCCAAGAATCCTATGAAGGATGAGAGCGGAATGAGAAAGCGAGGAGAGGTTGGCGATGAGGGAGTAAAGTCGCTGAAAGGAGAAGAAGCAATGGTGGCTCTTGACAATATTTTCGAAGACAAAAAGACTGAGAATATGCCACAAAAGGTTTCATCTTTGGTCAAATTTATGGAATTATTCCGAAAGCCTGTTCGCACATTTCTTGGCGAAGTTGTGAGAGTTAAGGAAGAAGTCTATAATAAAATCATTCGTGAGAAAAGAACAAGTATTTCAGGTGCTGTATTGCCGACTCTTGAAAATGCAGACTTCGCCATACGTGATACAGATGGAAGTACTTTATATATAAAGCGATTTAAGAGCGAAAACAATGATAATGTTTATAATATAGCAGTTGTAAACAAGTATGGTGAAGTGGAGGATTATGTAAGTTCCGTTCACATAAAGAGTGACAACAATCTACGTAACAAAATAACGAAAGGTGCTGAATTGTTACTACCGAATGCTCGGACTACCGACGGGACAATGTCCCGAAACAATTCAACACCTGGTGCAAAGGTAGCTAATTACTCTGAAACCGCCAAACCACGCTACAGCAGAAAGCCGGGCGAGAGCATCTTCGACTATGCGTCACGTGTGTCGGAGGACGTGGATAGAAGCGTGAGAGAAAGAGTAAGCGCACGGGACGAGTATGAGAAGAAGGTCAAGAGCAAAGGCTTCCAAACGAAGGAGGCGTTGCAGAACAGTATGCTCGGACTGCAGGAGTTTATGTCCGCAATAGACCACGCATCGGGCAACAAGCGGTACATAGAGGACATTCCCGACTTTGAGAATCCGATACTCGGAGAGAACCGTCTGTCGTCGGTGAACAAGGAGGAGATGCACCAAGTTGCCAAGACGCAATTCAAGCCGTTGATGTCGGCAGTGGCCAAACTGAGCGGCAAAGGCAAGGAGAGCGGAGAATTGTACGACTATATGTTCGCCAAGCACGGACTTGAGCGTGATGCCGTGATGCGGCAGAGAGAGGCTCAGAAAGAGTTTGACAAGTACCAAAAGGCAAATCCCAAGGGTACTAAAACGATTGGAGATTTCGTTGCAAGCCTTGAAGGCAAAGACTATGCAGGACTTACGGCATTGACGGCAGAAGACGGCAGGGTGAAGTCGATACAATCGCAGATAGACGCCATAGACGAGCAGATGAAGGCTACAGACGACCAATTGTTGCTCCGTAAACTCGGAGGTCAGAAGAAGCGGTTGAAGGTGGATTTGCTCAACGCCGCAAGGGATGCCGCCGATGATATTCGCAAGGCTTTTGAAAGCGACCCGAACCATAATTTGTCAGACATAAATGAATTGTGGAGTCGAGTAAACGAGGTGAACGGCAACACACTGAGGAAGTTGTACGAGAGCGGTATGCTCACGAAGGAGGCATACAACGACATCAGCAGTATGTATACGAATTATATCCCTATGAGGGGATTCGACCAAACGACAAGTGCGGACGCCTACGCTTATCTGACGCACGGCGACAGCGCAGAGCCGAGAAATACTTAAAACAGCGCTGTACTCGGCTGATTTGTATGCTAAGAACCAAAAATCCAAGCGCCCGTTCAATTGGGTAATTATCAAAACAAAAGGCCACGATGGTAAAAACAAACTTGTCCTCTTGGAAGTTAACGACAACAAGGACAATGTGGAAATTGTGCATTGGCACTATCTTGATGACCGAGGCCTTGAAAAAATAAAAAAGCAAGCCGAACGTGAGGGCGGGCAACTCCTCATACTGCCTTCCGAAAAAGAAGAGGCTGGCGCCCTTTCCAGCCGTACATCCGACTTGCCTGCTGACAAAGCTAGTAAAAAGACAGAGAAGAAGCAAAAGAAGCAGAGCGTTTTTGACAAGGCTAAGGAGATTGCCGACAAGGAGGAGAAGAAACGCAAGGCTGAGGCTGAGGACGACTCAGTTCTCGGTCAAGCGACAAGAGCCGTGGGTAAGGAAAAGAAGGTCAACCTGTTCAAATATACGGCTTCAGAAAAGTCCGACCGTAAGGCACTGAGAGGATGATAGACGTTGATATGAAACTCCACACGAAGGACTTCGGTGGCAAGTTCTCATACCCCGATGCGGAGACGGACACACGGACAGACGGCATGCAGCGGTTTCTGCGGACAGCAGGCGGAGAGGTGTACGGCTTGGTGAAGGACGGACGCATATACCTTGACCCAAAGGTGGCTACATCGGAGACTGCGGTACACGAATACACGCATCTGTGGGGCGATATGCTGAGACGCAAGGATCCCGAGCAATGGAGCCACACGGTGAAGGAACTGAAGGAATTGGCTGAATTGGATTTCTCAAAACAAACTTCTTTATGCAGACAAAGAAAAAATCCAAGCGTTGATAGATAAACAGCAAACCAATCTCGCTGACGTTAACTATCTCAACTTGGATCATGTGGCAAAGAAAGTGAAAGATTTTGAAGATCCCAAGCTTTTTGATGGGAAAATTTAAGAAGTAGACAAAAAAGGTTCAGAACGTTACGTGCTTCGTAACACCGATGGTGTTAACAACACTCCCGAAGGAGCGCACAATCCCGATTCTGAACCGAGCGTAAAGGTAGAGGATAAATCCTAATCGCCAAAACTTTTTGGCGAAGAAATTATTGATGACGGCAAAAAGGGTTCAGATTCAATCGACCGCTCCGTCAGAGAGAATCCTAAAAGCGAGGAGCCACGCTTCAGCAGAAAGCCGGGCGAGAGCATTTTCGACTATGCGTCACGTGTGTCGGAGGACGTGGATAGAAGCGTGCGTGAGGGGCGCTGAGTGCGATTTTCCCAGGGAGGACGATGCTCGGAAGCCATTCTATGCTTTTGGGCGCGAATCGAAGGGGGGAAACGACAAGAACATGGCGACATATTCGTTGAATATCAACGATGCAAAATGCACGGAACTTATTCGTTTTGGGGGAATCAGCCTAATTCATCGGATTTGATTCCCAGAGCCATCATTATCGGAAAAGCGACAATTTGAGTGGCGTATCCATTCCCTTTCGCAGATTTGTCCATGGTGAATCGTGTGGCTATTTTGCCGTTGCTCTCAGAAAGAATTTTATCGATTTCCTCGCCGCAACGCCCATCAAAGCCAATGACAGCGACTCGCTTTATCTCCGTTTCTGACATAAGATTGTGAAGAGAGTCAAGAAAAAAGTCGTTGGAGTCAACCATCCCTTCATTTGAATATGTGTAGAACGAAAATTCGCCGAGATGTCCGTTGAAAGCCATTCCATTCAGTCCGGCAATGTCAGACGGGGTGCAGACGTCGAAATTGACACAACCGTTGTTGTATGTAATATAAACGTCAATTTGGTTTTCGCCAGGAGTGACACCCCAGTCCAAAGCAATGTATGTAAGCAGCGAAGAGAGATCGATGGTGCTCAGCTCGCGGTTTAGAATGCGCTCAAAATTAGTTTTGAAATCCGATGTGATAAAATTAAGGAATGCCGCATCCACAATGATGGCATTTGGGGCTGGTGTGAAATCTTTAGTCATCTGCTTTTTTATGCAAAGATAACTTTCGATTGCGTATCGGCAAAATTTATGCTCCAGCATTTTTATGTTATTTGTAATATCGTTAACTTTGTGGATATGGAACTTTCAGCAGGAGTAATAAAATGGGTGCATTCCTTGTCGCAGAAAAAGAATCGTGACAAGGAGCGTTGTTTTGTTGCAGAAGGAACAAAATGCGTGGTTGACACACTCGATTATTTTAAGGTTAGATATTTGTTTGCCACGTCTGATTGGGCGGACAGCGTCGGCTGTAGATTGCGCTGCCCCGTGACGGTCGCAACCAAAGCTCAAATAGAGAGGATGTCGATGCTGAAAACGGCGACAGACGTCATCGCTGTTTATGAAATGCCAGATGTCCAGATTGAGAAAGGCTTGGAGAAGCGTCTTGCATTAGTGCTTGATGGAATCCAAGACCCAGGAAACTTCGGAACCATATTGAGGATTGCCGATTGGTTTGGAATCAAAGACGTGTTTTGTAGCAAAGATACCGTAGACGTTTACAATCCTAAGGCGGTGCAGGCGACAATGGGTGCTGTTTCGCGTGTGAATGTCGTGTATTGCAGCCTTTCGGAACTGTTTGCGACATATAAGGAAATGCCAGTATACGGAACATTGCTTGACGGAAACAATATTTACGAAACGCCGCTGGCGCAGGCGGGATTCATCGTCATGGGCAATGAAGGCAAGGGGATTTCGGAGGAGATAAGACGTCTTGTGACAGGAAAGTTGCTCATTCCGTCATATCCAATCGGCACTCCGACATCGGAATCGCTAAATGTGGGGATGGCGACAGCCATTGTTGTCGCAGAATTTAGAAGAAGAACAATGTAGTATGTGCTATGGCAAAGGATAAAATAGCGTTTTTTTGTAGCAATTGCGGATATGAGTCGCCAAAATGGGTGGGGAAGTGTCCGAATTGCGGAGCCTGGAACACTTTCGTCGAAGAGCGCGTTGTGCAGACTCGAGGCGGGAAATCGCTCCTCCCGGAAACAAAATTGGACTCGAAGCCACTTCGCTTGTCTGAAATCGAAGCTGGGGAGGAGAAGCGCATACAGATGCCGAGCGGAGAGTTGAACCGTGTGCTTGGCGGAGGTTTGGTGCAGGGTTCTATAATATTAATAGGAGGAGAGCCTGGGATAGGAAAGTCGACCCTCGTTTTGCAGAACGTAATACGCATTAGGAGCAGAAAGGTGCTCTATGTGTCTGGTGAGGAAAGCGCGCAGCAATTGAAGATGCGGGCTGACCGACTTGGTGCAGACGGAGGAGAGTGCTATATTGTTTGTGAAACGTCGTTGGAGAAGATATTTCAACACATAAAAAACAGCAATCCAGGAATAGTGGTCATCGACTCCATCCAAACTATTGCTTCCGACAATCTTGAATCTGTGGCTGGAAGTGTTAGCCAAGTGCGGGAATGTGCGGCGTCTCTTTTGAAATATGCCAAGGAGAGCGGAACACCAGTGGTGCTGATCGGGCATATCAACAAGGAGGGAAGTATAGCCGGGCCGAAGGTGCTTGAACACATTGTCGACGCCGTGCTGCAGTTTGAGGGCGACCGTCATTATATGTATCGGTTGTTGCGCTCGATAAAGAATAGATTCGGAAGCACGTCGGAAATGGGCATATATGAAATGACACAATCGGGATTGCGTGAAGTGGCAAATCCATCGGAACTGCTGTTGTCTGATAATGATTCAGACTTGTCGGGAGCTGCTATCGGTGTGACAGTGGAGGGGGCGCGTCCATTGCTCGTCGAATCGCAAGCGTTGGTAAGCACTGCTGCATACGGCACAGCGCAGAGGTCGGTGACTGGCTTTGATTCAAAAAGAATGAATATGTTGTTGGCTGTGCTTGAGAAACGGGTCGGTTTTAAATTGGCTTTGAAAGATGTGTTCCTCAATATTGCGGGGGGATTCAAGGTCAATGATCCGGCGCTTGACCTTGCTGTTATCAGCTCGATACTTTCTTCCAACGTCGATATGCCGATCGCAAAGACGGTTTGTTTGACAGGGGAAGTCGGATTGTCGGGGGAGATTCGCCCAGTCACCAGGATAGAACAGCGCATAATAGAGGCTAACAAATTAGGCTTTTCCACGATTTATGTGCCAAAGCACAATTTGAAAGGTGTAGATGTGTCTCAGTATAATGTGGAAGTTAAAGAAGTGGCGCGTGTAGAGGAAGTGTTCCGCTCGCTTTTCGGGTAAATCTGAAATTAATATTCTCGAAATTTTTTTCTTCAGCCGTCTTTGATTAATTTTGTATGACATAAAAACGTATATAGGCAACAAAAAAGAATAACAAGAGGATAAATATGAAAAATGAATTCAGAGATTTCGCAGTGAAACACATGGGACTCAACGGGCTCGCCATTGACGACTATATGAACATCACCAGCAGCTATATCTCTCCGACTATTATTGAAGAACGTCAATTGAATGTGGCACAAATGGACGTGTTCTCACGATTGATGATGGATAGAATTATATTTCTGGGCACACAGATAGATGATTACACAGCAAATGTAATCCAAGCCCAGTTGCTTTATCTTGACTCTTCCGACCCGGGCAAGGATATCTCAATTTATATAAACTCTCCTGGTGGCTCTGTATATGCTGGACTTGGCATATATGACACTATGCAGTACATTTCGAGCGATGTCAAGACGATTTGCACAGGAATGGCGGCATCGATGGCTGCGGTGTTGCTCGTGGCTGGAGAAAAAGGCAAACGTTTTGCGCTTAACCATTCGCGTGTTATGATTCACCAACCGATGGGCGGTGCGCAAGGCCAGGCTTCCGACATCGAAATAACAGCGCGAGAGATTCAAAAATTGAAAAAAGAGCTGTATACAATCATATCGAATCATTCCGGAGTGCCATTCAAGAAGGTTGAAAAAGACAGCGACCGTGATTATTGGATGACATCGGCGGAGGCTAAGCAATATGGAATGATTGATGAAGTTTTGACAAGAGAGACCAAATAAAAACTAATGGCAAAAAAAGATTCTGGAACATCGACAATGCGGTGCAGTTTTTGTGGCCGCAGCCAAAGAGATGCGGCGCTGTTTATTCCAACAATTGACGGCAAGGGAGCTATCTGCGACAATTGTATCGAGCAGGCACATGCTATGATTTCGCAGTATATTGACACAAAGCCCATAAACGGCAAAGGTGGCAAATTCGACTTGGAAATGAAAAGTGTGCCGAAGCCAAAGGAGATTGTTGATTATTTGAATCAATATGTTATCGGTCAGGAACAGGCAAAAAAATACTTGTCGGTTGCTGTATACAATCACTATAAGCGTCTGCTTCAGCCTGTTGATGAAGACGGGGTGGAGATTGAGAAAAGTAATGTGATAATTGTTGGCCCTACTGGAACCGGCAAAACGTTGTTGGCAAAAACAATAGCGAAATTGCTTAATGTTCCGTTTGCAATTGTCGATGCAACCGTACTCACAGAGGCTGGATACGTGGGCGAAGATATTGAGAGTCTTTTGGTGCGTTTGTTGCAGGCTTGCGATTATGACGTGGCACAGGCTGAACGGGGCATCGTATTCATTGACGAGATAGACAAAATAGCAAGAAAGGGCGACAACCCGTCAATCACAAGAGACGTGAGTGGAGAAGGAGTGCAGCAAGGGCTTTTGAAGTTGCTCGAAGGCTCTGTGGTCAACGTGCCACCACAAGGCGGAAGAAAGCATCCGGAGCAAAAGATGATTCCTGTCGACACAAAAAATATCCTGTTTATCTGTGGCGGTGCTTTTGAGGGAATTGAGCGTAAGATTGCCCAGCGCCTTAACACATATGTGGTTGGTTTCGGAACTGACAATGTGGAGCGCAAGCAGAAACGGGAAAATCTGATAAACTATGTAGCGCCACAAGACTTGCGGTCATTCGGACTAATTCCTGAGATTATAGGTCGATTGCCGATATTGACCAATCTTGAGCCATTGGACCGCAATGCGTTGCGGAGAATCCTCTCGGAACCGAAAAATGCCATAATAAAACAGTATCAGAAATTGTTTGAGATGGATGGCGTCAAGCTGGTTTTTGAGAAAGATGCTCTTGACCTTATTGTTGATAAATCAATAGAATATAAACTTGGCGCGCGCGGACTTCGCTCGCTGACGGAAACCATTGTGGTCGACGCAATGTATGAAAGTCCGTCGTCAAAGAAAAAAGAGTTTGTAGTTACCAGAGAATATGCATTGGAGAAGCTTAACAAGGCAAATTTAGATCTCCTTGTGTGAAAATATAGCGAAAACATTTTGCAAATTGTCGATAGGTCCTTAACTTTGTAAGTAAAGCAAACCTCTAATTATTATGGCAGTCAAAACTGATTTAAAAGCCGAACTGAAAAACTATTTCGGATTCGACAACTTTAAAGGCAATCAAGAAGCGATAATAGAAAATCTGATGGCCGGCAATGACACGTTTGTGCTTATGCCTACAGGCGGCGGCAAGTCGCTATGCTATCAATTGCCGTCCTTGCTGATGGACGGCACTGCAATTGTCATATCGCCATTAATCGCCTTGATGAAGAATCAGGTAGACGCTATGCGCAATTTTGGAGAGGACGACGGAATAGCTCATTTCTTGAACTCTTCATTGAACCGTGCTGCAATAGAGAAAGTTAAGTCAGACATTGTGTCGGGCAAAACGAAATTGTTGTACGTCGCGCCTGAGTCGCTGACAAAAGAGGAGAACATAGAATTCTTGTCGACGGTGTCGATTTCATTCTACGCAGTCGACGAAGCACATTGTATATCGGAATGGGGACACGATTTTCGGCCAGAGTACAGACGAATCAGACCGTTGATAAATCAGATAGGCAACCGTCCGGTCATTGCTTTGACAGCCACTGCTACGCCAAAGGTGCAGCATGACATACAGAAGAATTTGGGAATGCTGGATGCTAAAGTGTTTAAATCATCATTCAACAGGCCAAATCTATATTATGAAGTGCGTCCGAAGACCAAGAACGTTGACAAGGACATCATAAAATTCATAAAAAGTCATGAGGGCAAATCGGGCATAATATATTGCCTGAGCAGAAAAAAAGTGGAAGAGTTGACAGAGACATTGATTGTCAACAACATTAAAGCATTGCCATACCATGCTGGCATGGACAGCGCGCAACGCAGTGCCAACCAGGATGCCTTTCTGATGGAGACTGTCGATGTCATCGTGGCAACGATTGCTTTTGGTATGGGTATTGACAAACCGGATGTGCGTTTTGTAATACATTATGACATTCCCAAAAGTTTGGAGGGGTATTATCAAGAAACCGGACGCGCGGGACGTGACGGCGGCGAAGGCTTGTGTGTCGCATTCTATACCAACAAGGACTTGCAGAAACTGGAGAAGTTTATGCAGGGCAAGCCAATTGCAGAACAGGAAATTGGCAAGCAGTTGCTTTTGGAAACGGCGGCATATTGTGAATCATCTGTGTGCCGGCGAAAGTCGTTGCTTTATTATTTTGGAGAGGAATATCAAGAGGACAATTGCGGAAACTGTGACAACTGTTTAAATCCTAAGAAAAAAGTGGAAGCAAAAGATGAACTTTGTGCGGTAATTGAGACCGTCTTGGCATTGAAAGAAAAATTTAAATCAGACTATGTTATTAATGTCATGCTCGGAAAATCGACCGCCGAAATAAAATCATATTTACACGATCAATTGGAAGTGTTCGGCTGCATGGAGGCTGACACCGATAAATTTTTAGGCGCGGTGATTCATCAAGCAATCATTGCTGGATATCTTGACAAGGAAATTGAAAACTATGGGTTGCTGAAAGTGACAAAAGCTGGGCACTCGTTTTTGAAGAATCCAAAGTCGTTTAAGATTGTTGAAGACAAGGAATTCAACGAAGATGACGAAGATGTTACTATAAAATCGGGCGGAGTTTGCGCCGTCGACCCAGAATTGTACTCCATCCTTAAAGATCTTCGCAAAAAGATTGCCAAGAAGCTGGAGTTGCCGCCGTATGTAATCTTTCAAGACATTTCGTTGGAGGCTATGGCTACAACATATCCAATCACAATGGAAGAACTTCAAACTATACAAGGCGTTGGCGCTGGCAAGGCGAAACGCTATGGAGCGGACTTCTTGAAAGTTATAAAGGCCCATGTCGAGGAAAACGATATTGAACGTCCGGAAGACCTGCGGGTGAGGAGTGTTGCAAACAAAAGCAAGCTTAAAATATCAATCATTCAGGGTATTGACCGTAAGATTGCACTTGATGAGCTTGCGGAGTCTAAGGGGTTGGAATTCGATGAATTGTTGGATGAAGTGGAGGCAATTGTATACTCTGGGACAAAAATAAACATCGATTATTTCCTGGACGAGGTGATGGATGAAGATCACTTGGACGACATTTTTGAATATTTCAAAGAAAGCGAGAGCGATGATTTGGAATTGGCGATAAATGAACTTGGCGGAGACTATACTGAAGAAGAAATCCGGTTGGTTCGCATTAAGTTTATTTCTGAAATGGGCAACTAAGTCTATGGAGGTTGTTTATGAAGATAATCATCTGATAGTGGTGAATAAAGCCGCAGGTGAAATCGTGCAAGGCGATAAAACAGGCGACAAACCACTGTCTGAGATGGTTAAAGATTATCTGCGCGAAAAATATAACAAGCCAGGCAATGTGTTTTGTGGCGTGATTCACCGGCTTGACCGTCCGGTGAGCGGGCTTGTCGTATTCGCCAAAACGAGCAAAGCGTTGGCGCGGATGAACGAGATTTTTCAGAATCGGAAAGTGAAAAAAACATATTGGGCAATCTCAAGAAATTTGCCGCCAAGAGCGGAAGATACGTTGGTTGACTATCTGACACCTCGGGAACGCAATAACAAAACGTATGTCAGCCGCACGCCTGCCGACGGGGCGCAGAAAGCTGTGCTTGACTACAAATTGTTGGCAAAAACTGATTATTACTGCCTGCTTGAAGTGAATCTTCACACTGGAAGGAAGCATCAGATACGCGCACAATTATCGGCTATGGGATGTCCGATCCGTGGAGATTTAAAATATGGTGACCGACGGAGCAATCCCGACGGTGGCATATCATTACAGTCGCATAGAATCGTATTCGAGCATCCTGTGTCAAAAAAAATAATCGACTTGGTTGCGCCAATACCAAACGACAACCTGTGGCGGGCGTTGGCTGCAAATCTATGATTGCTTTATGCGGATAGCCTCTGGGAATCAAACCCGGAAGGTTGCTTATTTATCCCAAATCCGGTCATTAGTACGGCTTTTTGATGTTGACTTCGTAACTGATTGACAATTAGTTTTTGCTATTCACACGAGTTCGGGATAAGAGGTGTTTGAAAAAATGGTGAAAAAGGAAAATCATTGATTTTTAGTAATTTAATGGTGTAAAAAGAAACAATTACAAATCATGATCACCAAGAGTAAAGTTACTGAAATTTTTGTATTGCCGATGATTTCTGCAAAGAATTTGATGCAGAGATGGCAAAAAACGCTGTTCAATCAACGCCTGATACCCCAAAACGCCTTCGCAAGCGTATGATGTCGGACGCCGAGGTCATCACAGTTCTTCATCTGTTTCCACTTCGACTTCAACTCCTACCGCAACTTTAAGCATTATTACCAGGCCTGTGTGTGCGCTTTTCGGACGGCTTTGAATTGAGGGGATACATGTGGTGACAGGGCTGCGCTCTAACATGAAGCAGCGACTGATGCCTCTTTATGACAAGATAATGCTGCGCAGAGGAGCATTATCGAGACCGTGAACGACATGCTTAAAAACGTGGCGCAGCTTGTGCACACACGGCACCGCAGCGTGCACAACTTTCTGATAAACCTGCTCGCGGCAATGGGGCGTACTGCTTCTTCCAGTCCAAGCCAGCAGTCAACTTCGACTACGAGGTGCCGAACTCAGACGGTCGACTCACCATTTGGCAATAGTTCAAATCTCATTTTCTCAAAAGCGCATCAGGCGGCCACGTTCATGGTCGCCCGACACTATATCCGCATCCGAATCACGCCTTTTCAGTCCACGCTTATCCCGAACTCGCGTTGTTAGGTCGACCTTTTTGCATTGGTGTTTTTTCAAGGCGCTGAGAAGAGGTTGAAGGCGGCAAAGGCACTGAAGGAGAAAGGAGAGACGCCGGAAGAATTGTTGCGGTCAATCAAGGAAAACGAGGCGGCAGTGGCGGAGGCACAGAGGACGGTCGATGCTTGGAAAGCCATCGTAGGCGAGAAGTCACGCAGAGAGGAAGCCTCCAAAGCGGAAGCTGAGCGCATAGCGACCGAGAAGGCGGAGGCGGAGAGGAAAACCGCTGAGGAGCGTGAACGTGCCGAGAAAGAGGAAGAAGCTCGTGTTGAAGCCGAAAGGAAGGCAGAGGAGGAGCGCATTGCCAAGCAGAAGGCTGAGGAGGAGCGCATTGCCAAGCAGAAGGCTGAGGAGAAGACTGCGGAGGCGGAATCCGACAAGGAGGAAGCGGAGAAGCGAATGGACGATGAAGAACCAAAGCCCTTAGGGAGTGGTGTGTTTGGAAACATCTACAACCAATTCAAGGGCAAGGTGAAGGAAGCCTTTGATTTCTTGATGAAGCATAAAGGTGGCGACTTGCTCGGTGTGTTCCACAGGAAAGATGTCGGTGACATTGATTTGGTGTGGGGTGACCACGGAGGGGGATTGGCGCATATTATTCGTCGACACATCATTGAACAAAATGACTTCAAAAATGTGGATGAGATACAAAAAGTCATTGAGGATGTTATACGGAATGGTTTGATTGTTAGAGAAAACAAAGACAAAATCAACATCGAATATAATGGATATAGGGTTAGCATAAAAAAGACGATTCGTGATTCAAAAGGGAATGTCGTTGAAAACAAGAACTGGATTGTTACAGCGTTTGATAAAAGCAAGCCTAAACACGAAAAAAGGAATCCATCGTCAAGCGAAACCTTAACAACTCCTTCCGCAAACCAAAAGGCTGATGGAGTGACTTTACCATCAAACGAGGATTCCATCGACAAAGGTAGTAAAAAGGCAGAGAAGAAGCAAAAGAAGCAGAGCGTTTTTGACAAGGCTAAGGAGATTGCCGACAAGGAGGAAAAGAAACGCAAGGCGGAGGCTGAGGATGACTCGGCTCTCGGTCAAGCGACAAGAGCCGTGGGCAAGAAAAAGAAGGTCAACCTGTTCAAATATACGGCTTCAAAAATAATTAGCTATCCTGCGCTGAGAGGAGTGCATTATGCCAACGGCTATGCGTATGCCTCTGATGGATACATTCTCTTCAAGGAGAAGGCGGACTATCCCAAAGAGTGGGAAGGTACGACAAGAGACAAGGACGGCAATCTGATTGACGGGAAATATCCGGACACGGAAAAGGCGATACATAGATTGGTTCATATCCCCGACAAGGAGGCTGTGTCGTTGCCGTCAAAGGAGGTGCTTGACTTCGCCATCGCTGCAAGCAAGAAGTTGAAAGGAGAGGCAATACCTGTCGCAATTGACGGATTGTTCTTTAATGCAGTCAATCTGAAGAAGTTTCTTGAAGCGGTTGCATCCAAAGGAATGGACAAGGTTGTATACAGGCATCCTATGTTGTATGCCACCAACGGCAAGGATGAGATTGTAATGATGCCTACAGTGAATACATTGGAGGGAGCATTGGATATTGCCGACAAGATGGAAAGCGCAGGTTTGCCCAAAGAGCAGATTGATGCGTGGAAGGCACACATTGAAGCCGCTGATAAGAAAAAGTCGTTTGATGATTTCAAAAAAGCCGTTGAAAACGCCAAGAAGGAAGGTGTCAGACCTACCGAAGCGGAGAAGCCAAAAGAACAGCCGCTGACTGAGGTGGAGCGCAAGGACGCCGAGGAGGTTGCAGGTGCGTTGGGCTATCGTGTGGAATGGGTGGACACGATAGAGGAGAACGGAACGATAGACGCGGACAAGAAAGTGATCCGTATCGCAAAGGATGCCGAGAATCCGTTGGTGCAGGTGCTGGGACACGAGGTGGCACACGGAGTGAGGCGGATGATCGGTGGCAAGTTCAGGACTTTGCAGAAGGCGGCTAAGGAAGTCGTCGGCGAGAAGGAATGGAATGAACGCATCGAGAAGAAGCGCAAGTTGAATGCTTATGCCGAGGGGAAACTTGCCGAGGAGGTGACGTGCGACATCGTTGGAGAGGCGTTGAACAACAAGGATGCGTTGAAGCGTCTTGCCGAGTCGCTGAGAGGAGAGAAGGGTATACTTGCCCGTCTGCGTGACGCGGTGGCGAGGATGGTCGAGTATTTCAAGAACAGAGGCGACAAGGAAGGGGTGCGCAGGATGAAGGCCGCCGACAAACTTCTCGCAGAGTTTGAGAGTGCGTTGAAGGAGGACGTTGCACCAGAGCAAGTCAAGCCTGAAGATGTAGACCGCAGTGTAAGGGAGAGCCGAAGCGAGAAGACGGATTTGACAGCGGAGGAGCGGGAACTGAGGGACAACCTTGTGGAGCGTATGCGCAAGGGTGGACTTGACGTGGTGACTGATTCGGAAGAGATGCAGAGAGTCATAGACACCGAGAACGAGCGGACAAGAAATATGTTCGTGGGTGAGAGAGGTGCAACCGAGGCTGACAAAGCCGAGGAAGTCTCCACCCGTCTTGACAATCTCTCCGTGGCAAGGAGGATGGAAGAGGCTAAGAAGGATGCCAAGACTATCAAGATGGCTACAGGTTGGGAACGTGGCTCGGACGGCAAATGGCGGTATGAGACTGGGGATGCCAAGATTAAGGACACAATAGAATTGGACGGCAAGACATTCAAACGCTATGATGAGGATATGTTGTGGACAAGCGGCAAGTTTGGTGATGTGGTTGATGCTCCCGAACTGTTCAAGGCTTATCCAGAATTGAGGGATGTACGCATTGAGACCGACGCGGTTTTGAACGATATGCCATCCAATGGCGAATACAATCCTCGCACAAACACCATAACCATACATTCCGATGATCTGAAATATCAGAACTCGATACTCAATCACGAAATACAGCACGCGATACAGCATATTGAGGGATTTGAAACAGGGGGTTCTGCGGAGAATGTACGGGAGCGGATACAACAAGTCATAGACAATTCCTCCGATGAGGTGGGCTATGCGAGGGAGAGACTGCGCGAGTGGGCTGATTTGAACGCTATGGCCGCAATGCTTGATGTGGCGTACAGAAAATTTGTCGGCAGCGGCAACGAATGGGAAAGAGCCAAGGCTGTTGAGATATATTGGGATGCTATAAACACCATAGAGGACAACGACAAGGCAGAACTTGCAATAAACTATCCGCACGACAAGACTCCACGTGAGGTTGCGGAATCGGGCTATCTCGTTGACGATGTCATAAGGGAACTGAATCGTTTGGCTGACGAGACCAGAAAGGAAATACCTGACGGCAATATCGACACAATGAGGAAGGTCGACAGACTTGTTGGCGCATTGAAAGACAAGACCGACTTTGAGTTGTACAACCGTCTTGCAGGCGAGGTGGAAGCGCGCAACACCGAGAAGCGCATAGGGATGACCGAGGAGGAGCGCAGGGCGAGCCTCGCATCGGAGACTGAGGATGTGGCACGTGAAGACCAGATACTGCTCGGAGTTGACAACGCTGACGGAGAACAGCGGTTCTTGCGGACTGCAAGCGGAGAGGTGTACGGCTTGGCCAAGGACGGACGCATATACCTTACCCAAAGGTGGCTACATCGGAGACTGCGGTACACGAATACACGCATCTGTGGGGCGATATGCTGAGACGCAAGGATTCCGAGCAATGGAGCCACACGGTGAAGGAACTGAAGAACAGCGTTCTTTGGGAGGAAGTGAAGGAGTTGTATCCAGAACTGAAGACCGATGACGAGATAGCGAACGAAGTGTTGTCGACGTTCAGCGGACGCAGAGGAGCGGAACGCTTGCGCGAGGAAGCACGCAGGGTTGCCGATGGCGAGGGCGGAGTGTTCACCAAGGCGAAGGCTATCGAGACGTTGGAGCGAGTGAAGGAAACTATAGCGCGGTTCTGGGAAGGAGTGGCGAGGATGTTCGGCATCAACCGCTACCGCAGTGCCGAGGAGTTGGCTGATATGGCTATGAGGGACTTGATAAACGGAGTGAAGTCGACATCGAGGACTTTCACATTCGACAATTTTTATAAAGACACCAAAGCGGTGTTTGAAGGCACGGAAAGACCGAAAGGAAAACCGGACTATACATCATATTCAGGCTCCGAGTATTGGTACGGAGAAGACAAGGGCGGCAAGTATGTTGTCAGGGGCAGCGACCATTGGAGCGGAGAGTTTAAGGTAAAGGATGGTGAACGGACAAATGTCGGCAGAAATCATTATTCCGAGATAACGGAGGACGGAATGCTGCCTATAGGAGCGCAGGGAAGTCTGAAATTCGGTTGGGAGAAGGGATTGTCAAAGCCTGTCGGCAGCGGCATATCTGCGGCAATTGACAGGCGAGGCAGTGGTGACAGCAACAACATAGCAAGTTGTTACTGGTATATTGACAATGCCAAGGAAAAAGACAATAAAGGTTTTACATACGGAAAAGCATATCTGTCTGAATTTGAGGACAAGGAGAGAAGACGCGACATTCCGGGTGATGATTGGCGTGACATCCAAGGTCTTGAAGGTGGGACGAGGGCGATGGCTGAACGTATTGCAGAACAACCTGTTGAAGAAATAAACAATCGGTTTAATGAGGAGCTAGAGAAGTGCCAAAACAACGAATTGCCAAAAGGCCATCGCTTTGAATTAGGTATGCCATCAGCAGAGTTGCAAAGTGCTGGTTTCCCAACGCTCCCAATAAGTATGCGTTCTTCGTTGTTGGCGAAAAAAGCCGGAGCGGAGAGACATCCTTTTGCCCCCACTGACTTACGAGACTTGGTAAACGCAATACAGAAACCTATAGCTATCTTCAATTACTCTAAAAATAATATGCGCAATCTGATTGTAGATGTATCGCGAGGAGGAAAGCATTTCTTGGTTGTAGTGACACTCAACTATAAAGCAGACAATATAGAAATAAACAGTGTTTCTGGATTATTTCCTAAAGAGAACCACGAATGGATAAAATGGATTCAAGATGGAAAAGTATTACGAATAGACCAAAAAGAAAAGGTTCAAGACCTGATTAACAGTCTACGGACTAATCCCGCTGAGTCTGAAAGAATCGGTTTGAACCTTGATGATGTGGCAAAGAAAGTGAAAGATTTTGAAAATCCCAAGCTTTTTGATGGGAAAATTTCAGAAGTAGACAAAAATGGTTCAGATTCAATTGACCGCTCCGTCAGAGAGAATCCCAAAAACGAGGATAAGCCACGCTTCAGCAGAAAGCCGGGCGAGAGTATCTTCGACTATGCGTCACGTGTGTCGGAGGACGTGGATAGAAGCGTGAGAGAAAGAGTAAGCGCGCGGGACGAGTATGAGAAGAAGGTCAAGAGCAAAGGCTTCCAAACAAAGGAGGCGTTGCAGAACAGTATGCTCGGACTACAGGAGTTTATGCTTGCAATAGACCACGCATCGGGGAACAAGCGGTACATAGAGGACATCCCCGACTTTGAGAATCCGATACTCGGAGAGAACCGTCTGTCGTCGGTGAACAAGAAGGAATCACATTCAAGATTGGACGCAGTACACTCGCCGACGCCAGCAAAAGGCGTCAGGAAGCCATATTTGAGGTCATATACCCTGATTTATATGCCTCTTGCCGACATATTCTTTCCTCGAATGTATCAGACTCCTGACGGTTTTATGGCGGTCAGGATACAGCATATGGAGTTCGTCTTTCAAACAGATGAAACAGAATTTTCCTCTGAAATATTTTTATGGCGAGAGTGCCAGCGCCATAAAAATCCAAATCTGGGTGACGCTGATTGCGAATCTTCTGCTGATAGTGATGCAGAAGGGATTGAAACGACAATGGAGCTTCTCAGGACTGACTACTATGGTCAGGATAACACTGATGTACTACGTCGATTTCTACAGCCTGTTCAACAACCCCGAAAAGGAATGGGATATCATTCTTTCCAAGGCTTTCGATGCACCTTCTGAACCATCTCTTTTTGATTAAGGTGGGCTTAATAAACAAAAAGTATGACTCGAACGCTGTAAAATTAGCATTCGAGTCATACTTTATTGCTTTTTCTGAGTTTTATCGGACAGCAATAATTCATTTTATTCTGTAACGATTTCGTTTGTCAGAGCCAGGTCAAGAACATCTTTGATTGTTGAGACATAATGGAATGTCAGACCGTTCAAATATAACGGTTTAATCTCCAGAATGTCTTTCTTATTTTCCTTCGACAGAATAATATCTGTAATCCCTGCACGTTTGGCTGCAAGAATTTTTTCTTTGATGCCGCCTACAGGAAGCACTTTCCCGCGCAGTGTAATCTCTCCGGTCATCGCAATGTGGTCCTTAACTTTTCTTTTTGTAAAAGAAGATGCCAAAGATGTCGCCATGGTGACACCGGCTGATGGCCCATCCTTAGGAATTGCACCCTCTGGAACGTGAATGTGCACATTGTAACTGTCGAATATGTCAGGCGATATGCCGAATTTGTTGCAATTGGCTTTCAAATATTGTAGGGCAATAACCGCCGATTCCTTCATCACGTCTCCGAGGTTTCCGGTAAGAGTCAGCTTCTCGCCTTTGCCTTTTGACAGAGATGACTCGATAAACAAAATCTCTCCTCCGACAGCAGTCCACGCAAGACCAGTCACAACTCCGATTTGATCGTTTCCCTCGTAGCGGTCAGGGCTGAACTCCTCCTGTCCTAGATACTCTTTAAGGGCGTCGATAGAAACAGTCTTTTCAAAAGGCTTTCCGCTCGCTTTCTGCAATGCGATGCGGCGCATCACTTTTGCTATTTTCTTTTCCAGTTGTCTGACTCCAGATTCTCGTGTGTAGGATTCCACAATTTTCACAAGAACCTTTTTAGGGAAAGAAATCTCCTTTTCCTCGAATCCGTGTTCTTTCAACTGTTTCGGAACCAAGAATTTCTTTGCGATTTCAACCTTCTCTTCCAAAATGTAACCTGACACATCTATCAGCTCCATACGGTCAAGCAATGGCTGAGAAAGGGTTGATAGGGTATTGGCGGTGGCGATAAACATCACACGCGACAGGTCGTAGTCAACGTCCACATAGTTGTCGTGGAAATGGCAGTTCTGTTCAGGATCCAATGCCTCCAGTAATGCCGACGACGGGTCGCCCTTGAAATCTTGGCCAAGTTTGTCAATCTCGTCCAAAACAAATACCGGATTCGATGACTTGCTCTTAATCAAACCTTGTATGATTCGTCCCGGCATAGCACCTATATATGTCTTGCGATGGCCTCGGATTTCCGCTTCGTCATGCAGTCCACCAAGCGACATTCTCACATATTTGCGATGCAAGGCTTCCGCTATCGACTTGCCAAGAGAGGTTTTGCCGACTCCCGGAGGACCATATAGACATAAGATTGGGGCTCTCATGTCGCCTCGCAGCTTAAGCACTGCCAAATGCTCAAGAATGCGCTCTTTTACCTTGTCCAGTCCGAAATGGTCTTTGTCGAGCTGTTTTTCTGCATTGGGAATATCGAAATTGTCTTCTGTATATTCATTCCAGGGCAAGTCGAGAAGTGTCTCCAAATAGTTGTACTGCACAGAATAGTCTGGAGTTTGTGGTTGTAGACGTTCAAGTTTGCGCATCTCCTTTTTGAATGTGTTCTTGACATCCTCATTCCACAGTTTCTGCTCGGCTCTTTGATAAAGCTCGTCAATATCGTGCTCGTCGGTGTCTCCAAGCTCATCCTGAATTGTGCGGATTTGCTGCTGAAGGAAATGTGCCCGTTGTTGCTCGGAAATATCTTTCTGTGTTCTTGACTCAATGTCTGCGCGGATGTCAACCAGTTGAGACTCTCTGTTGAGATACATAAACAGGGAATATGCCCGTTGCTTTATCGAAAGGTTGGACAGCAACCGCTGTTTGACATTGGGTTCCAAAGGGGAGTTCGCGCACAAGAAATCAATCAGATGAACTGGATTGTCGATGTTTTTTATGGCAAAAGTCAATTCGCTCATCTTGTTACCCAACTTGTCGAGCATCTTCAATGTGATTTCACGAAGACTTGTCACCAGTACGTTGAACTCCTTGTCGTCTGACAATGGATATTCTTCTTCAAGTGGCGTGATGTTAGCCCTCAAGAAAGGCTTGGTGCTTGTCACACTGTCGAGTTGGAATGGGTATTTGCCTTGGATGATGACGTTTGTGGAATTGTCTGGAAATTCCAACACTCGTATAATTTCTGCGACTACGCCTATTTGATATAGACCATCCTGACCGGGGTCCTCGTCTTTTGCGTCTTTTTGGCAGATTACGCCGATTGGCGTTTTCGTTTTTTGTGCCGCTTCAATTAGTGCCAAAGATTTGTCGCGGCCAACCGCTACTGGAATTGCGACATTGGGAAACAACACCATATTCCGAAGCGCCAAGATAGGAACATCGGACGTAAATGACTGTGGGTCTATATCGTTGTCAGTATTTTCGTTGGCTTTTACATCTGTGAAGATTTGGCATATTTGTGGGCTTCCATCTTCTTCGACCAACTTGCTGTCTGTAAAATCAATCATTGTCAAAATTTATTTTATATATCCTATAGCAAAAAAAATGCCAAACAATTTCTTAATAAAAAGCCGGAACAATTTTTCAATTGTTCCGGCATGTGTGGCTATTGACAAAAATATTTAGTCAACTGTTGCTGCGTCGGATTGATGGCAAGAATCTTCCCGTCTTTATCAAGAAGATAGCTGTTCATTCCGCTCTTTAGACGATACCGTTTGTACACTTCGGATTCCATACCGTCTTTTTCGTAAAATTGCGATACTTCTGATAGCCGATCTGTTCTGACAAGCTCTTTGAACATATTGTCGCTGTCGTCGAAATTAACAGAAATAAAACTCAAATTTTTTCCGATGGATTTGAAAAATCTGTCGTAATGAATGTTTCTGATGCGAGCTTCCGCATCGTCCGACGTCCAAAAATTGACTATCACATAATTGCCTCTCGTTTCGCTTAGTTTGAAATGATTCCCTAATTTGCTTATTTCAAAGTTTGGGGCGAAAGAGTTGATATCAACACTTACATCATAGCTGTTGTAAGAAGATGTAAATACCAACAATATGGCAATTGTCGCAATTGCTGTAAATGTTCTCCTCATTCATTTAAATTATAGTTCACACTAAAGGCTTTCTTGGGAGTCCACCTGAGAAAAGCCCCTGCCGATTTTCGGCAATGGAGAGATCTCTTTCTCTCGTTTTTTTTAATTCCGCAGACAAAGGTATAAAAAAATATCGTTGATACAAAGCATTTTAACCTTTTTGTCGACTTTAAACCAATTACAAAAGGTTATTTGCATCACTGGCAAATAGCACTACATACGGCTTTACAAGCCATTCCCGCTGATGTGGAGCGACACGAATATAGGCTTGCTAATAAAACATTTTTTAACACAGCAGAGCTGCCATGCTTCACTCCTTGAATTGCTCAAAACGGTTCGGACCGATAGGCATTCCTGAATCCTTGAAGATATTCAAGGCTATTTGCTGAACTTGAATCCTTGCTGCTCAATAAAATCAAAAAATATTTTAGAGAAAGTCTCGTTGTTTTCTTTAGAATATCTGACATCCGTAAACACCTGAGCCAATGAATCCTTCCCATTTTCCTTGACAAAATTGATGTTTGCCGGCAACTCTTCCTTTCCTTTGTAAAGATTGGAGATGTCGGTTGTGGAATAATCAGCATATCGCTCCTTGTGTATGATTCCTTGCAATGGAATTCGCTCTGATTTGGCTGAATCATCATCGGGAATGCCGACAGACAGAGTCACGATAGGGACAACGTATTGTGGAAGATTAAGCGTTTTGGCAATTTGTGGGGCATTGTATGTTGTCGTGCCGAGGTAGCAGCATCCTAGTCCGTTCATCTCGGCTATGGTGCAGAATTGCTGGGCGAATATTGTGGCGTCGAGAAACGCGGCGACAAATGATTGGAAATTGTCGAATCCTGGCTTGGCATTGCTCAGCTCGCACCATTTTATAAAACGGTTGAAGTCGGCGCAGAAAGTTAATAGCATTGGTGCTCCGGTTGCCGCCGGTTGGTTGAAATGACTTTTTGCCAATTCTTCCTTGATGCTCTTGTCTGTTGTTATGACAACACTGTATAGTTGCATTCCTCCAGTTGTCGGGGATTGAGCCGCAGCATCAAGCATACGCTCAATGGTGTCGCTGGGAATGGCTTCTGATTTGTATTTTCTTATGGTTTTACGATTAAAGAAGAAATCCATATCCATAATTTATTGTTTTTATTGCAAAGATAGTCAATAAATCCGGAATGTCGCAAAAAGCAACAAACACCCAAGAGCATAAAATAGTCTGAATATATTTTGAGAATACTGGAAATTTTGCAATCTTTGCATTGATGAATGAAAAGCATCAGTAACTATTATTAAATCAAACACTGTTGTGGAGATAAACATATATTCTTACGACGAGGCTTTCAATGCCTCATGTGACTATTTTAACGGCGATGAACTCGCTGCTCGCGTCTGGGTCAACAAATACGCTTTGAAGGACTCATACGGAAACATTTATGAAAAGACGCCGGACGATATGCACCATCGATTGGCATCGGAATTGGCACGGATTGAAAGTAAATACAAGAATCCTTTGTCGGAAACGGATATTTTCAACTTGATGAAGGATTTCAAATACATTGTGCCGCAAGGAAGCCCGATGGCGGGAATCGGAAACAATTATCAAGTAGGGTCGTTGTCAAACTGTTTCGTAATCGGTCTTGACGGCGCTCCGGACTCTTATGGAGGCATCATCAAAATCGACGAGGAACAAGTGCAGCTGATGAAGCGCAGAGGCGGCGTGGGGCACGACCTCTCACATGTGCGCCCAAAGGGTTCGCCTGTGAAAAATTCAGCTCTTACGTCAACGGGATTGGTGCCGTTTATGGAACGCTACTCAAATTCCACAAGAGAAGTTGCGCAAGATGGACGTCGCGGAGCGTTGATGCTGTCGGTTTCAATAAAGCATCCCGACAGCGAGGCATTCATCGATGCGAAAATGACAGAAGGCAAAGTTACGGGTGCCAATGTGTCGGTACGCGTCGACGACGAGTTCATGCGGGCGGCAGAAACCGATGCGGAATATGAACAGAAATTCCCGGTTGACAGCGAGCATCCATATGTGTCAAAAAAAATAAATGCAAACGCCCTTTGGCGAAAGATTGTGCATAATGCGTGGAAGAGCGCTGAACCAGGTGTGCTTTTCTGGGATACGATAACGCGAGAGTCTATCCCTGATTGTTACGCTGACTTAGGGTTTAAAACGATATCCACAAATCCTTGTGGCGAAATTCCGTTGTGCCCGTATGACAGCTGCCGGCTTATTGCTGTAAACCTGTATTCATACGTAAAAAATCCTTTCACAGCCGAAGCAGAATTTGACTTTGAACTTTTCCGACAGCACATCAGATGTGCTCAGCGACTGATGGACGACATTATCGATCTGGAAATGGAAAAAATTGATAAAATCATTGCCAAAATAGAGTCCGATCCAGAAACGGAAGAAGTTAAAGCCACTGAATTGAATCTGTGGAAGAAAATCCGCAACAAGACTTTGGCTGGACGACGCACTGGACTTGGGACAACAGCGGAAGGAGATATGCTTGCCGCAATGGGCTTCCGTTATGGAACTCCAGAGGCTACGGCTTTCTCTGTGTCTGTACACAAGACGTTGGCACTTGCGGCCTACTGGTCTTCGGTCGAGATGGCAAAGGAGCGTGGCGCATTCTCTTTGTACGACGCCAAGAGGGAAGAGGCAAATCCTTACATAAACCGATTGAAGGACGCTGACCCTTCTTTGTATGATGAGATGATAAAATACGGGCGACGCAACATTGCATGCTTGACAATCGCCCCGACGGGAACTACAAGCTTGATGACACAAACCACATCCGGCATAGAGCCGGTCTTTATGCCTGTATATAAGCGCCGTCGCAAGGTTAACCCGAATGAGCCGGGCGTACATGTGGATTATGTAGACGAAACTGGTGATGCGTTTGAAGAATATGTAGTTTATCACCATAAGTTTATATCCTGGATGGATGCGAATGGCATCAAACGCAAAGAAAAGTTCTCACAAGAGGAGTTGGATGAATTGGTGGCAAAATCTCCGTATAACAAAGCCACAGCAAACGACATTGACTGGCATGAGAAGGTCAAGATGCAGGGAGAAATCCAAAAATGGGTTGACCATTCAATAAGTGTTACAATCAACCTGCCGTCGGATGTGACCGAAGATCTGATAAACGAACTGTATATGGAGGCATGGAAGGCTGGATGCAAGGGATGCACCGTATATCGTGACGGTTCACGCTCAGGAGTTCTTGTGTCGACTCAGAAGGAAAAAAAGAAGGTGGAGGCTCCTGTCCACACAGGTTTTGAGGAGCGCCATGTGCTTAAACGACCGATTGAATTGGAGGCGGATGTTGTCAGGTTCCAGAACAACAAAGAGAAATGGATTGCGTTTGTCGGACTTATCGATGGAAGACCTTATGAAATATTTACTGGTCTTGCAGATGATGAAGATGGCATCTTCTGTCCGAAATCTGTGAGCAAAGGAAAAATCATCAAGGCTATTGACGAGAATGGCAACAAGCGCTATGATTTTCAGTTCATCAATAAGCGTGGATACAAGACGACAATAGAGGGCCTCTCTGACAAGTTCAATCCTGAGTATTGGAATTATGCCAAATTGATATCAGGCGTGTTGCGCTATGGCATGCCGATTGACCAAGTGATGAAGCTGGTTGGTGGACTCGAGCTCAACAGCGAATCTATCAACACCTGGAAAATGGGCGTTGAGCGGGCTTTGAAGAAGTATTTGCCGGAAGGCACCAAAGCCAAAGGTCAGAAATGTCCTAATTGCGGACAAGAAACATTGATATACCAAGAGGGCTGTTTGATTTGCACTTCGTGCGGCACATCAAGATGCGGATAGAGAAACTAACCTATGGAATATTCATTAAGTAAATATATTAACCTATGAAATTGTTATTTAGAATTGGCTACAACACTGCCTGGGGAGAAAGCTTATATCTTTTGGGCAGTGTTAAGGAATTGGGCGAATGGAATGAGTCCAAGGCGTTGAAAATGACCTACGAGGACGGCATTTGGTCTACAGAGGTGGATATTAAGCGCAATGTCAAATCGTTTGAGTATTGCTATATTGTCCGAAACGACAATGGCGCAGTTCGCAAGGAGTGGGGCAAGCCTCACTTGTTCACGTTTGGAAAAGAAATCAAGGTCTATGAAATCTTGGATTCCTGGAATGACCAGCCCTATGACAAATCTTTCTACTCGTCGATGTTTGTCAATTCTATATTCCATCGTGAAAACAAAAACGATGCGCTGCCTCATCAACGTGGTGGCGTCACGTTGGAAATTTTTGCTCCGTCGGTAAGACCTGACGAGGACTTGTTTGTGACAGGCAATTGCGATGTGCTTGGGAATTGGAACCCGGAGAACGCGTTGGCGCTTACCGATTGCAATTATCCGATATGGTCGGTTGCTTTCCAATTTCCTGAAAAAGAGGAACAGGTGGAGTATAAATTCTTCAAGAGAAACAGACACACCGGCACTGAATCGTGGGAAGGGTGCAATAACCGGGTGCTTGACATATCGGCTCCAGACAAAAACGGATGTATTGTTGTCGCAGGCTTGAGATTCAACGATTCCGCTGCGCTATGGAAGGGCGCAGGTACAGCTATTCCGGTGTTCTCAATCCGCACCGACGAGGATTTCGGCGTCGGCGACTTCCTCAGCATAAAGAAAATGGTTGATTGGCTGGCGGCGACAGGGCAGCGTGTCTTGCAGATTCTACCAATCAACGACACTACAATGACTCACACATGGGTGGATTCCTATCCATATAAAGCTAATTCGACTTATGCACTGCATCCGATGTATTTGAACATTCCGGCATTGGGCAAGCTGAAGGACAATCAGCGTCAGGAATATTTCAATAATCTGGCAGTGGAGTTGAATGCTCTTCCGCAAGTCGACTATGAGCGTGTCAATGCTGGCAAGCTGGAATATGTGAGAGAAATCTTTGCCGAATCAGGAGCCAAGACCTTGAAGACGGAGAACTTTAAATCGTTCTTTGCAAAAAATGAGTATTGGCTGAAGAATTATGCAGCATTCTGCTTGTTGCGTGACAAATTTGGAACTGCCGACTTTACCAAATGGGGTAAGTATTCAAAATTCGACGAAAGTCTTGTCGACGAGTTGTGCAAAGACAATGCTGATGAAATCAACCTAACATATTACATCCAATACAACCTTGACAAACAACTGAAAGATAGTTGTGATTATGCACACAAGCACGGTGTTGTGTTGAAAGGTGACATACCTATCGGTATCAGCCGCGCAAGTGCGGATGCTTGGGTTGACCCAGATTTGTTTAATCTGAACAGCCAAGCGGGAGCGCCGCCTGATGACTTCTCAGTGCTTGGTCAGAATTGGGGATTACCGACATATAATTGGGAGCGTATGAGTCAGGACGGCTTCAAATGGTGGAAAAACAGGATGCGCAAGATGTCGGAATATTTCGACCTGTATCGAATAGACCATATCCTTGGCTTCTTCCGAATCTGGCAAATCCCCATGTCGGCGGTGCATGGCTTGTTGGGTGTGTTCAACCCGGCGTTACCATATACACCAGATGAAATGCGCAACAATTATGACTTCTGGATAAATCCGGATCTCCAATGCAAACCATATATTATGGACTACTTCCTTGCCGATTTCTTTGGAGAATATACCGAAGAAGCAAAATCGCTATATCTGGAATCGATAGGAGGGGGACGCTACAAATTGAAGCCTGAAGTTGATACGCAACAGAAAGTTACGGAGTTGTTTGCGTCGTATGAGAAAAACGACAAGAACAATAAATTGGAAAACGCCCTGTGCGGCTTGCTTGATGAAGTGCTTTTCATCGAGGACCCAGAAGAACATGGCAAATACCATCCTCGAATCTCAGCACAATTCACCTACATCTATAGGTCGCTGAATGATTATGAGAAGTGGTGCTTCAACAGAATGTATAACGACTTCTATTACCATCGTCACAATGATTTCTGGTATGGGAAGGCTATGTGGAAACTTCCGGCTTTGGTAAACTCAACAGATATGCTTGTGTGCGGTGAGGATTTGGGAATGATTCCAGACTGTGTGCCGGCGGTGATGAAGCAGCTTCAGATTCTGTCGCTGGAAATACAAAGGATGCCCAAAAATCCAGAAGACGAGTTTGGCAATCCATATCAATATCCATATTTGTCGGTATGCACTACATCGACCCATGATATGGGTGGAATCAGACAATGGTGGGAGGAAAACCACGACAAAACTCAGCGATTCTACAACACTATGTTGCATCAAGAAGGTGACGCGCCATTTTATGCAGAGCCATGGCTTTGCGACATTATTGTGAGCCAGCATCTTGAGTCGCCATCAATGTTGACGGTACTTCCTTGGCAGGACTGGATGTCGATTAACGGAAAATTGCGCAAAGAGAATCCAAACGATGAACAAATCAATGTTCCTGCGATTGCGAAGCACTATTGGCGCTACAGAATGCACATCTCCGTTGAATCATTAATGAAGGAATCGGTATTTAACGAAAACATTAAAAACAAGATTACGCGTACTGGACGGAATTGATCGTTTTTGATTTTTATAAATTAAAATCGAGTAGGTGGTAAACTCCTCCTACTCGATTTTCTTTAGGCGTTGTCACCATTTTTGTGCAAAATGGTGGCAACGTCTTATAGATATGACTTTAGCAATGCGCTTTTTTCCCCTTTCAATTTGCGGATTGCCTTCTCTTTGATTTGGCGCACTCGTTCCCGCGTCAAATTGAACTTGTCACCAATCTCCTCCAATGTCATCTCTCTGCAGCCAATGCCGAAACACAGCCTTAAAATCTCCCTCTCTTTACCTTGCAATTGATTCAATGCTCGATCAACTTCCTTCGACAGTGATTCTTGCGTCAGCGTGGCGTCAGTGCTTGGCACGTCATCGTTGGCAAGCGTGTCGGCCATACATTTGTCATCTCCGTCAGCGACAGGCTCGTCGACCGACACAGTGCGGTAGAAGGCTTTTAGGGCACTTGTCACCTTTTCCAATGGCATATCAAGGCGCTGCGCAAGTTCTTCCGCTGACGGGCGGCGTTGATTTTCCTGCTCAAATTTGGAGATCTCCTTGCTTATTCTATTGTTTAAACCTACTTGATTCAACGGCAGTCTGATTTCCCGCGACTGGTCCGCCAATGCCTGCAAAATCGATTGGCGAATCCACCAAACTGCGTATGAGATGAATTTGAAACCTCTGGTCTCATCAAACTTTTTAGCTGCTTTTATCAAGCCTAAATTACCCTCGTCAATCAGATCTGGCAGACTCAATCCTTGGTTCTGATACTGCTTTGCTACAGAAACAACAAATCGAAGATTTGCGCGCGTCAATTTATCCAATGCCTTTTGGTCGCCTTGTCTGATTCGCTGAGCCAACTCAACTTCCTCATCTGTTGAAACGAGGTCCTCTTTGCCAATTTCCTGTAGATACTTTTCGAGTGATTGACTATTGCGATTGGTGATTGATTTTGAAATCTTTAACTGTCTCATACAAATTAATCTATTAGCTTCTTGTTGTTATTCACGGATAAGTTTTGTTCAAGAAACAACGATTCGGCCGAGATGGTTCACGGGAACAAATGTTTTTTAGTTATAAAATGCAACGAATCCCGACTGAAATAGCCGGGATTCGTTGCATTTTATAATTGTTCTTAACTATAAATACGATTTTAAGAGTCTGCTCTTTTGTCCTTTCAATTTACGGATTGCTTTCTCTTTAATTTGGCGCACACGCTCTCGTGTCAAATCGAATTTGTCACCAATCTCTTCCAAAGTCATTTCCTGACAACCTATGCCAAAAAACATTTTTAAGATTTCGCGTTCGCGGTCATGCAATTGGTTCAATGCTCGGTCAACCTCCTTCGACAGCGACTCTTGATTGAGCGAAGAGTCTGCCATGGGGGAGTCGTCGTTGGTCAACACATCAAGCATACAGTTGTCCTCTCCTTCGGCAAATGGTGCGTCTACAGAGATGGAACGACCGGAAACACTGATTGTACTTGAGATTTTCTCTACCGGAATGTCGAGTCGGTTGGCAAGTTCCTCTGCTGAAGGACGACGCTGGTTTTCTTGTTCGAATTTAGAAAGCTCTTTGCTAATTTTGTTTAGCGAACCAACTTGATTCAAAGGTAGTCGGACAATTCTTGATTGCTCTGCCAATGCCTGCAAAATCGATTGGCGAATCCACCAAACTGCATATGAGATAAATTTGAAACCGCGTGTTTCATCGAATTTCTGAGCGGCTTTAATCAAGCCCAAATTACCCTCGTTGATCAAGTCTGGCAGACTCAATCCCTGGTTCTGATACTGTTTTGCTACAGAAACAACAAATCTAAGCTTTGCGCGCGTCGATTTATCCAATGCCCG
>ERZ1023848.77-NODE-77-length-42159-cov-54.773038_pt1 | contig 42159 bp, 24 predicted proteins | sample MGYA00380385_ERZ1023848 | MGnify/ENA primary metagenome ERZ1023848 (study PRJEB33179, sample SAMN07449069) | human gut metagenome | biome: Human-gut; feature: Human associated habitat; material: Faeces | host: Homo sapiens | place: India:Kasaragod | collected...
AACCGAAGCCACGGAGATAGTAATTATCGACAGTCAAATGAATTACCGAGGAAAAAATGAATTACCGAGGAAAACTTGACACTTACCATTACCGAAGCGGACCGGAATATGTACAAAGACAAGAAGAATCCAAGAAAATAAAAGAAATCATCAACGCCCCGTCCGGCCCAGTGCCCTGGAGCGCAGCAAGCCGGAAGGGGTCGGCTGCCGCTGGATTTCTTAGTGAACTAGTGAGCTGGTGGACTAGTGGGCTGGTCGGAGTTAATGTCAGGGTGTACCAAGATTCTTCGCCCGGGTTTAGAATGGTCGGTCGGCCAAATAAAAGGAAGGCCCTTTAATGTGCAGGCTAAGGGAGGGCTTTGGCCGACTCGCGCATTCTATGCAGAATGCGCGCAAGTGGGGGCAGGAAGAAAAGTACGTAACGCTGACTTCATACTCATCGCCCGATAGGGCGATACCACCACCCTCTGAACCTTCAGTGCCAAAGGCGCTGTCCAATGGCCGCCACCACAACCCTCAGCGGCGAAGCCGCTGTCAAACCTAAGAACCCTTGGGCCCGAAGGGCCCATCAATCTTAAGAACCTTTTGCGTCCAAAGGGCGCTGCCGGGAATTTCTATTTCCGTAAAAAATAAATTGACAGATAGGCCGTTGTAATTTATAATTTATAAGTGTGCAATAGCACCCCATCAGTCTTATTGGGAGGGAGGGATATAGATGTCTGAAATCAAAGTTCAAAAGGGCGAATCTCTTGATAGTGCTCTTCGCAGATTTAAACGTTCCTGCCAAAAAGCCGGGGTTCTTTCTGAAGTAAGAAAACGTGAACATTATGAAAAGCCCAGCGTTAGACGTAAACTGAAATCTGAAGCCGCAAGAAAACGCAAGTATAAGTAATAACAGGTTGTAAGGTGATTGGTTTTGTCAATTAAAGAACAGCTTATGGCTGACATGAAGACAGCCATGAAAGCTAGAGAAGAAGGTAAGCTTGCACTGAACACGATCCGTATGGCCCGTGCTCACATCAGACAGGCTGAAATCGACGACGGACACGCGGACTTCAATGATGATCAGGTTCTTGCCGTTCTCCGGAAAGAAGTGAAGCAGAGGAAAGAAACCCTTGCTGAAATCGCTGGTTCCGGAAGAGAAGACCTGGTTAAACAGACCAAAGCGGAAATCGAAGTACTGGAAAAGTACCTGCCGGCAGAAATGTCTGCAGAAGAAGTAGAGAAGATTGTGAAAGAAACAATCGACGCCTTGGATCCTGGGCAGAGAAATATGGGTTCTGTGATGAAAGCTGTCATGGCAAAGCTCAAAGGCAAGGCGGACGGCAAACTGATTAACGGGATTGTTCGTAAACTGCTGGCCTGAGCTCAAAGGCTTGACAAAAGTAAGACACGTGGTGTATCCTTATTACATAAGTTCATATGCTGCGTCAAAGATGACTCATTCCTATCGGGATGGGTCATTTTCTTTTGTAACACATAGGACTTTATAGATATAAAAAAATGGAACAATTTAAGTCTATAGGAGGGCTCAAATGAACAAAGAATTATTGTACTGCATTCCGGCCGGCCAATACGGTAAAGAAGGGGTTCTTTCCCTACTGGCACAGCACCCGGAAATCCGGTTCGTGTCTCTCGTAGGCATTGACCTGGCAGGCAATGATACTGATGAAAAGATCCCCATCGAGATTTTCATGAAAGACTATGAAGACTTCTTCGCCGGCAAAGCTGTGCAGACCGATGGTTCTTCCGTAGTATTCATGAATATCGCTACCCTGAACGATGCGCGGGTAGACATGGTGGCCGACAGCACGGTCAACTGGTATGTGGACTATAATGATGATAATGTGATGGAAGAAAACGGACGTCCCGTAGGCACCCTGCGGATTCCCTGCTTCCTCATCCATAACGGAAAATTTATCGATTCCCGCTCCATCCTGAAAAACTCCTGCGAATACGTAGCCAGAGAACTGAAGAAAATGCTTCTCGGCGCCACTGTGAAGGGCATGGAAAACTTCCCCTTCTCTGAAATCCAGGACATCGTATTTACCACGGGCACGGAACTTGAATTCTGGGTGAAAACCCCCAGCGAAAAGGAAACGGTACAGCACCTGTCCATTTCCCAGCGCCTCCAGGAACAGTACTGGCAGCGCATGCGCGGCAACGTCCGTACCGCCATGGAACAGACCATCGAAGAACTGGATGCCCGGGGCCTCCATGTAGAAATGGGCCACAAAGAAGTAGGCGGCATCAAATCTAAAATCGATGACGACGGCCATATCTTTGATGTATGCGAACAGCTGGAACTGGACTGGCTCTTCTCCACCAATCCCCTGCAGGCAGCAGATAATGAACTGGAAGCCCGCATCGTGGTACGGGAAGTCTTCCGCCGCAACGGTCTGGACGTATCCTTCAAGGCAAAACCCATTATCGGCGTAGCCGGCAGCGGTGAACATACCCATGTAGGCATTGCAGCCCTCCTGAAAAACGGCAAAACCATCAACCTGTTGGCACCGGAAGATATGTCTTCCGATTTCCTCTCCACCATTGGCTACGGCTTCATCATGGGCATTCTCCACAACTATGAAGCCACCAATCCCTTTGTTTCTTCCACCACCGACGCCTTCAACCGCCTGAAACCAGGCTTTGAAGCACCGGTATGTATCGTTACCTCCCTGGGCCATACGCCGGAAGTACCGTCCCGCAACCGTTCCATCCTCATGGGACTGATCCGGGATATCGGAAATCCGAAAGCCACCCGCTTCGAACTCCGTGCGCCGAACCCCTTTACCAATACCTACCTCTGCGTTTCCTGCCTCTACCTCACCGCCTTAGACGGCATCGAATATGCCTTGAAATCCGGCAAATCGGCATCGGACCTTCTGGCTGAACTTTCCAAGAAGCCCGGCGAAGAAGCAGACTACCTGGAAAAAGACAGAGCCTATCGCTGCGAAGAAAACGTATTCGAAGACTTCACCGACGAAGAAAGAGATGCAGCCTTCGGCAAACCGCCTGCCACGGTTTGGGAAAACGTGAAAATCATGAAAGCCAACCCGGACAAGGTGGCAGTCCTCACCAGAGGCGGCACCCTTTCCGAAAAGATTGTAGACTCCTTCCTCGCTTCCATCGTATACCGCTGGAAGAACGAACTCATCGACCGGATTATCCCCGGTGTGGAAGCTGCTGTGAGAGGCTATAAAAAACTGGATAATGATGACAAGATTGATGAAAGACGCTGGAAATCCATCAAGGCCAAACGGGTGGAACTGGCAAAAGATCTGGACGATGAAAAATGCATCTGCACCAGGCTGAAAGAAGCCCTGGAAAAAGACGACTACGACACCGCCTCGGACCTCCAGCTGGAAATGATGAAAAAAGCCCAGGCCCTGGAAAAGGAATACCGCGTGTATGCCCTGAACATTCTCGACTGATTCAATCTGCCAAAGCTGAACATCAGGCCAATGATGACCCATTCTTAACAAAGGATGGGTCATTTTATATTTCATGACATAGATGAAAATGTATATACAGGAGGCATGGATGATGAGGAACTGGAAAAAGAAATACCGCTTTTCCATTCTGGGTTTCCCGTTAATCACGTGACGGGGGACTCATCTGGAAGCTATTTCATATAGAAAAAATGATTATAACAGGAGGAATTCAACATGAACAAGGACTTACTTTACTACATCCCCACCGGTGAATTTGGCAAGGAAGGCGTACTTTCCCTTCTGAAAACCCATCCGGAAATCCGCTTCGTATCCCTGGTAGGCATTGACCTGGCAGGCAACGATACCGATGAAAAGGTACCGATTGAACTGTTCCTCAAGAACTACGACGACTTCTTCGCCGGCACTGCCGTACAGACCGACGGCTCCTCCGTAGTACTTATGAACATCGCCACCCTGAACGATGCCCGGGTGGACATGGTAGCAGATCCCTCTGTCAACTGGTATATCGACTACAATGAAGACAATATCTATGAAAACGGCCGCCCTGTAGGCACCCTCCGCATTCCCTGCTTCCTCCTGCACAACGGCAAATTCATCGACTCCCGCTCCATTCTGAAAGACTCCTGTGCCTTTGTGGCAGATAAACTGAAAGGACTTCTGGCCGGCGGCAAAAAAGTGAAAGGCATGGAAGACGTTCCCTTCGAAGACATTGAAGACATCGAATTCACTATCGGTACGGAACTGGAATTCTGGGTCAAGACCCCCAGCGAAAAAGAAACCATTCAGCACCTCTCCATTTCCCAGAGACTGCAGGAACAGTACTGGCAGAGAATGCGTGGCAACGTCCGTACCGCCATGGAAGAAGCCATTGAAGAACTGGATGCCCGCGGCATGAGCGTGGAAATGGGCCACAAAGAAGTGGGCGGCATTAAACCGAAAGTAGACGATGCCGGCCACACTGTGGACGTCTGCGAACAGCTGGAACTGGACTGGAGATTCTCCATGAACCCCCTGCAGGCTGCAGACAATGAACTGGAAGCCCGCATCATTATCCGTGAAGTATTCCGCAAATACGGCCTCGACGTATCCTTCAAGGCAAAGCCCATCATCGGCGTAGCCGGCAGCGGCGAACACACCCATGTAGGCATCTGCGCCACCTTGAAAAACGGCAAAACCATCAACCTCCTGGCTCCTACAGAAATGAAAGCCGACTTCCTTTCCACCATCGGCTACGGCTTCATCATGGGCATCCTGAAGAACTACGAAGCCACCAACCCCTTCGTATCCTCCACCACCGACGCCTTCAACCGTCTGAAACCGGGCTTTGAAGCACCGGTCTGCATCGTCACCTCCCTGGGCCACAAACCGGAAGTTCCGTCCCGTAACAGAACCATCCTTATCGGCCTGGTAAGAGACATTGACAATCCGAAAGCCACCAGATTCGAACTCCGCGCTCCGAACCCCTTCACCAACACCTACCTGGCAGCCTCCTGCCTCTTCCTCTCTGCCCTTGACGGCATCACCTACGCTGTCACCTCCGGCAAGACACCGGCAGACCTTCTGGCCGAACTTTCCAAGAAACCGGGAGAAAAAGCAGACTACCTGGAAGAAGGAAGAGCCTATCGCTGCGAAGACAACGTATTCGAAGACTTCACCCAGGAAGAAAGAGATGCAGCCTTCGGTAAACCGCCGGCCACCGTCTGGGAAAACGTGAAGACCATGAAAGCCAACCCCGACAAAGTGGCAGTCATTGAAGCCGGCGGCACACTCAATGCCACCATCGTAGACTCCTTCGTAGCCTCCATCGTATACCGCTGGAAGAACGAACTCATCGACCGCATCATCCCGGCCACTGAAGCCCTGGTCAAAGGCTTCAAAAAACTCCCCAGCGAAGACGACCTGGACGAAGAACGGTGGGCTGATATCCTTGATAAGAAATACGAACTCATCAAAGACACCAAAGCCGGCAAATCCCTCTGCACTAAGCTGAAAGACGCTCTGGAAGCCGATGACTATGACACCGCCTCCGACCTGCAGATCGAGATCAATAAGAAAGCAGAAGCCCTCGAAAAAGAATATGGCGAATACGCCCTGAACATCGTAGGCTGATACAGGAAATCCCAAAAAGGACTGCGAAGAAAGGTCAATCATTTCTTCGCAGTCTTTTTTTGTCATATGATGATATGCAGCCCGCCGCCATGGTCATCTCGAGCGGGGGAACTGGCCGGTATGGGACATAAAGCCCCTGGGGCTATGGAAACGCAGAGCCGAGAGATCTCCAGCCCCCATGTTCTGTGTACCATGAGGGAGTGAGATTTCTCCACTCTGTGGAGACTCTGCATAGAGTTTCCAAGTCAGCCGAAGTTGGCCTCTAGCCTGCACAATAAGAGGCTTTCCTATTGGCGGCTGACCGGCTGCGGTAGAAATGACGAGGGTCGGGCGGCGTTTTGTTATCAGTTCCTTGAAAGGACTGTATGCAGCCCGCGCTATCGTCATCTCGAGCGGAGGTACATGCCGGTATGGTTGGCAAAGCCTTTAAGGGCTATTGATACTCAGAGCCCCGAGATCTCCTGCCACTATGTGGCATACCATTGGAGAGTGAGATTTCTCCACTCTGTGGAGACTCTGCATAGAGTTTCCAAGTCAGCCGAAGTTGGCCTCTAGCCTGCACAATAAGAGGCTTTCCTATTGGCGGCTAACCGGCTGCGGTCGAAATGACAGGGGTGGAGTGGCGTTTTGTCATCAGTTCCGTGAAAGGACTGTATGCAGCTCGCCGCTATCGTCATCTCGAGCGGAGCTGCATGCCGGTATGGATGGCGAAGCCTTTAGGGGCTATTGATACGCAGAGTCGAGAGATCTCCTGCCCTAATGTTCTCTGTACCAGCAGGGCGTGAGATTTCTCCGCTCCCCTCTTTCCTTGTAAGAAGCGGGAATAGGGGCAGGGACCGCCAGCTATTATCTCCATAAAAGTAAATTTTATGAATGAGTAATTGCTTTTTGAGCATAAAAGACATAAATTGTCACGTTATAAAAGCTAATACATTGATTCACTCGCGTTTTAGTGCTATTCTTAACGCAAAGGATAGCATTGATTGATCCTTCAGGGAAGCGTCGATTCATGGCGCACTGATTGTATTCCGGTATTTGTATGCATGAAGAAAACAGGATGACGAAAACTGCCAGCCCTGCCTGAAATCCCAAAGCACAGGGATGCATATAAATACCTGTGAAATCAGATGCTCTGAATCCATGACCCTTCCCGAGACAGTGGAGTCTATAAATACGCAGGACGGAAGCCGAAAGGGGCGTCGGCTTTGGTCCTGCTTTTTGCGTGGAAAATAATGACTTAAAGTAAATTAATTTCCGGTTTCCATGGAACAGAGAATAAGAAATAGAAAATCAATGTTCCTTCGGCAGCCGGAATATTAACAGAAAAGCAGAATGATCTATGCTACAGAATCTTTAAATGTCCACAGTCCCGGTACTATAGGAATGACAGGCACCTGTCATTTCATGGCCGGAACCACTTTCAGGGGAGATGGGTGTATATGAATAAAATTTTCAAAGTCATCTTCAGCAAAGCCAAAGGCTGCTATGTAGTCGTTTCGGAACTGGCAAAATCTGCAGGGAAAGGGACCTCTGCTTCTCATATCCAAAGAGGATATCGCCTCACCCTGGCTGCTGCGGTGCTGTCCATGATGATGGGCATGGCGCCAGTAGGAGCTGCAGGCCCTGTTGATTTGGGCAATAACGCAGCCGCTGCCTACGATGGTAAAGGCAACCTCACCATCGGCGATGCGAAGACCGTGGCCGAAGGGAAAAATCAGAAGGGCCAATACAACACCACCATCGGCACCCAGACCGATACCCTGCGCAATGTGAAGGGCGATACGGAAAAGAAAGGCCAGCCTTTGGATGGCAGTAACACCATACTGGTGGACGGAGAAGGAAAGGCCCATCCTCTGGATCTTTCCACCGAGGCCGGCGGCTCCACGGCAGTGGGCTACAAGAACAAGGCAGAAGGGGATAATTCCACGGCCATCGGCAATAACGCAAAAATTACCAACAAACCGGTAACCTACTACGTGGACGCCGACGGCAAGAAGACCGCCTCCCCCGAAAATGCTGTCTGGTATAAAGACTCCAGCGGCAATCCGACAAAAGTCCCCCAGGTCTTCCGCAATGCTGACGGCAACACCACTGCCACACCCCAGTATCGCCATACCTATACGGAAAAAGACCCGGATACCAAGGAAGATGTCACTAAGACCGAAATCACTAGCGATGCCACGAAGGCCGACAAGGACAGTGCGGGAAATCCAGTATACAATTATAAGAAAGCGGACAACACAGACAAACTCTATTCCGTCACCCTCTATCAGGCTGCCAGCAACTCCATCGCCGCCGGTACCGATGTCACCGCCAAGGGCAGCAATGCCGTAGCCGTGGGCAACAGTTCCACCGCCGACAACTCCGCCGTGGCCATCGGCGATACGGCCTCTGCCAAAGAAAATGCCGTGGCCATGGGCAAAGAGACCAAAGCGACGGCAGAAGGCTCCATCGCCTTGGGTAAAGGCTCCGAGGCCAGCCGGGAGGGGGGCACCTTCGGCTGGGACCCCAAGACCGGCACGGCCTCCACAAAGAGCGACGTGGCCTGGCAGTCCGGGGAAGGGGCCCTTTCCATTGGCAATGGCGGTGCCAGCCGTCAGATTACCAATGTGGCCGCCGGCAGTGAAGACAGCGACGCCGTGAACCTGGCCCAGCTGAAAAATGCCATGACCCATTACTACAGCGTCAAGACCACATCTGATACTGATGCAGCCGGAGGCAACAACTACCTGAACGACGGCGCCACCGGCAACAATGCCCTGGCCGCCGGGGTCAGTGCTGTGGCAACAGGAGATAATGCCACGGCCGTGGGTACAAATACCTATGCTTCCGGTACGAACGCTTCTGCGTATGGATACCGGGCTGTGGCCAGCGGTTCGGGCAGTGTGGCCATCGGTTCCGGGACCAGCGCCCAGCAGGAAGGCTCTGTGGCTATAGGAGGTCATACCCAAGGATCCCATGCGGTGCAGGTAGGGACAGATTCCACAGCCCAAAGTGCTTATTCGGTAGCTGTTGGTGGTCATGCTAAAGGAGAATATTCTGTAGAAGTTGGGTACGGATCCACTGCCCAGGGATCTTATTCTACTTCTATAGGCGGCCATGCTATCGGAAAGAATTCCATTGCCATCGGTAGAGATAGCAATCCTGCCAGTGCTGGAGGGGATAACTCCATTGCCATCGGAGGCCACACCAACAGCACCAACGATATTGCCATCGGGGCCGGTTCCTCGACCAGCGGCGGTCAGGCCATCGCCGTAGGCGGTTCGGCCACGGGCGGGCAGGCAGTTTCCATAGGCGGTGTTGCCGGAAGTTTTCAGGCCACGGCCGTAGGCAGTGGTTCTGCAGCTACAGGTTCCCAGAGTACGGCTGTGGGTGGCCACGCTGGTAACGTGTATTCTACTGCAGTAGGCCAGGGGGCCAATGCTACCTATGCCTATACCACGGCGGTAGGCAACAACTCGACGGCTTCAGGAGACCATTCCACGGCCCTGGGCTATGGGACTTCTGCCCAGGGAAGTAATACTACGGCCATTGGCGGGGCCAATGCCAATGGGACGAATTTAACGGTTATTGGGAATAATTCTACGGCCAGTGCTTCTGATTACTGGGACAATATTTCTAATTCCACTGCCGTCGGCGGCGCCCACATCAGTGCCAGCGATGCGGCAGCCATCGGTTCCAATGCCACCGTGAATGGACAATACGGTGTGGCTTTGGGCCACAATTCCAATGTATCCTATGCAAGTACCGGCGTAGGGGAAGGGACCAAAGCCTCCAATACGGGCACGGCTGTAGGCTATGGGTCCCAGTCTTCCGGCTATCAATCTGCTGCGGTTGGGGCTGGTTCCCAAGCTACGGGACAAAATGCAGTCTCTTTGGGCGGAGGCGGAGCCTGGGGGGATTACAGCATTGCCCTGGGATCTGGCGCCGGGACCACGGCTCATGGTATTGCTATCGGTCAGAACAGCGGGGCCTGGGGAGAAAATGCCATTGCCATCGGAGAAGGAACAAATGCCTGGCGGGCCAATTCCATTGTATTGGGAAAAAATTCTAAATCTGGTGCTGATAAAAATATAGAAGGCTATGATCCGCGGACCGGGGTGGCTTCTGTGGACGATACATCAACCTGGTATTCCACGGATGAAGCTGTTTCCATCGGCCGGGCAGAAGAACGGGATGATGAGGGTAATATCACAGCCTCCGCCATTACCCGTCAGCTGAACAATCTGGCTGCTGGTACTCTCGATACGGATGCTGTCAACGTGGCCCAGCTGAAAGCCGCTACCCAGAAGGTCAATATGCATGACTACAGCGTCTGGTCTCCCGATACGGAAACAGATACCAATTACACTAATGGAGGCGCTGTAGCCAAGAATTCCATGGCAGCCGGGGTCAGCGCATCTACAACGAAGAATGCGGAAAACGCCGTAGCCATCGGCTATGGCGCCCAGGCAGAGGGCTATGGCGCCACGGTCATCGGCCAGTATGGCGAAGCCACCGGCCGCTATGCCTTGGCCTTTGGCGGTCAGCAGACCGATACCACCGCCAAGCAGGCCGACAATGTGGCCAGCGGGGATAATGCCCTGTCCTTCGGTGAACGGACCACAGCCAGCGGTACCAATTCCACCGCCTTTGGCTGGCAGACCACGGCTAAAGAGAAAAGGGCCACTGCCTTTGGAGAGCGCACCACCGCATCCGGTGCCAACGCTACGGCCTTCGGTCAGCTGGCAACAGCTTCCGGACAGAACTCCGTCGCCTTTGGCAATGAAGCGGTAGCCAACAACTACGGTTCCACCGCCTTTGGCAACCGTACGGAAGCCTTAGGTGAATATTCCACCGCTTTCGGCAACAGCACCGTAGCAGCCGGCATGAATACGGCCGCTTTTGGCACCGATAACGTAGCCGGCGCTGTGCTGGACGAAAACGGTGCCTATACCAATATTATCTATCGGACAAATCCTAATAATGGTCGTGTTGTCAAAGATACAAATGGCAATCCCATCGAGATTTCTCGTGAAAAGATGGACGCCCGCGGCAACCTGGCCTATACGGACAACAATGGTAGTACAAAATCCGTCACCTACACCGTTTCCGGCGGGGAAACCCACAGCTACGTGCTGCTCCAGGGAGAAGACGGCAATACCTATATCCGCGACTATCGGGGCAATATCCGCAGTGCTGTCATTGGCGACGATGGCACGGTGACCGTAGGGGATAAGCCGCTTACGGGCGTGAACCTGAAACAGGCCACCGCCGGGGCCAATGGCTATCATATCCTGAGCAATGCCAATGCCACCGTCTGGGGCGAAAACAGCATTGCTTCCGGCGAAGCCTCCACGGCCTTTGGTGTTAGCTCCATCGCTGCCGCCCAAAACTCCCTGGCCGCATTGGGAGGCACAGTCGCAGCGTCGGCCACCAATGCCGCCGCCATCGGAAATGGGGCCCAGGCCAAATTGGCAGACAGCGTGGCTCTGGGCAGCGGGGCTCTGGCCAACCGTTCCGGCGGTTCCAAGGGGTACGATGTGCTGACTGGAAATGCCACCACAGAGACTTCTGCGGCCTGGGTTGCCAATGCCAACGCCATTGCCATCGGCAACGACACGGAAGGCAGCCTCCTGACCCGCCAGATCACCGGTGTGGCGGCTGGTTCCCTGGATACGGATGCGGTGAACGTGGCCCAGCTGAAAGCGGCAGGCCTCGGCTTCACCACCAACACCAAGGATGCTTCCAATACCACGGACAACTACAAGGGCTATAAGGTGGTCAGCCGCAAGCTGGGGGGCACCATTGCCATCAAGGCCAGCGATGAAACTGATAACCACGGCTACAGCACGAAGAATCTGACCACCCGCATTGCGGAAAATGGCGATATTTCCATCCTCATGGATGAAAATCCCGCCTTTACGTCCGTGACCACCAGTGATGTGATTTTTGCCGGCAATCCGGACCTGACGGACAAAGACGGCAAGGCAGCCAAGGCGGACACCAATGTCCATTACGGCGCCAAGACCCTGACCGACAGCCAGAACATCACCACGTCCGGCAACGACCCGGCGGCTACCCGTCTCCACTATAAGGACGAGCAGGGCCATACCTATGAACTGGCCACCATGGACGACGGCCAGATCTACGCCGGTGACATCAAGACTGACGGCACGCCGGACACCACCGGCTTTGGCCGCAAGATGAACGAAAAGACTACCATCAACGGCGGCGTAACCGATAAAGACAAGCTCACCGATAAGAACATCGGCGTCGTCTCCAACGGCGCCGATACCCTGACGGTGAAGCTGGCCAAGGACCTGAAGGATCTGAATTCCGTCACCACCGGCAAGACCGTCATGGATGACAGCGGTATCAAGATTACCAACAATGCAGTCGATGAAACAAAGAATGTTGTCATCAACGGCGACAAGATTTCCTACGGCGGCAATCAGGTCACCAACATGGGCAGCGGTTCTGACGGCAAGGCTGATGGCAAACCGACCTACAACACAGATACCAACGGCGCCAATATCGGCGATGTGAAGAATATCGCCAGCAGCACCGTCCAGCCGGTGATCGACACGGTGAACAAGGGCTGGGAGCTGGATGTGAACGGCAAGAAACAGAAAGCCGTGACACCGGACAGCCCGAAGGTCAATCTCATCCAGGGGCAGAATATCACCATTGTCGGTGATGCGACCAACACGGATAACGTGACCATTGCCACCGCCAACGATGTGCGGTTCAATACGGTCCGGGTAGGGGGCAGCAAGACCGGTGACACCTATACCGGCGGCATCGTGATTGGCAAACAGTCTGGGGGAGACAGTGCCAACCCGGATGAAAATGATTACATTACAGGGTTAAAGAACACCAACTGGGACAGCAACAAAATCCAGAGCGGCCGTGCGGCTACGGAAGACCAGCTGAAAAAAGTCGCGGACGACATTAAGCAGGGGACCGTTGCCGGTGATGTATACGTTACTGGCGGGGAAGTGGCCTATCACACTGATGGCGGTAGCGACAATGGTCAGCCTACGGTCAATGATGGTACGGGAAAACTTATCCTGACAGAAAACAATAAAACCTCAAATATTGAAATCACTGGCCTTCACGACTATTATGTGACAAATGGAACGATAACTGATGATGGGAAGACACTGGAACTGACCCGGAATGACAGGGATGAAAATGAGAATCCCAAAAAGATTTCCATCGATTTGGGCAATGTACTGAAACATGATCTCCATCTGGTGCAGAACCCGGAAGCTGATTCTAATGGAAAGTACACGGTTGATACGAAAACTGGCACAGTGACTCTGAAAGTCCTGAATCCTAACGACGGGTCAGGTTACAGCGACATCACCATCGGCGGCTTTGAAGGACTGGGCAAGGGCTTCAACTTCGGCGCTAACCAGACGGTGGCAGAAGGTGGCAACAACCCTGTGACCAACCAGCTGGGCAGCACTATCAACATCACCGGTGCTGGGGATAAAGCGCTGGACAAGTATTCCGGCAAAAACCTGCTGACTTCTGTGGAACAGGATGCAGATGGCAATACCAATATCCATGTGCTCATGGACAGGAATATTTCTGCTGACGGCGTGACCGTGGGCCAGGCCGGCACAGATGGCGTAAAAGGTAAAGATGGAGAAGTGGGCCAGGCCGGCACCATCGGCATCAACGGCAAGAACGGTGTAAAGGGGGACGGTGGCAAGGAAGGTATTACCACCACCATCATCCGCACTGAAAAAGGCCAGCGGGGGAAAGACGGCGTCAATGGCAAACCCGGTGTGGACGGTACGGACATCACCCGCATCGTCTACCAGAACAGTCAGGACAGCCAGGACGGTACGGATGGGAAGGATACCCATACCGTAGCCACCCTCGATGACGGCCTGAAATTCGCCGGCGATGACGGCCAAAATGATGCTTCAAAAGTCATCACCAAGAAACTCAATGAACGGCTGGATATTGTGGGCAAAGCCCAGGGAGACCTGACGGATGCCAATATCGGGGTCACTAAGGATGGTGATGGGCAGCTCTATGTACGGCTGGCCAAGCATGTGGATTTGGATAAGGAGGGTGCCTTGAAGGCCGGAGAGGCTACGATTGGAGCCTTCAGCAATACGGACCTCACCACCAACAAGAACAATCATCCTGTAGGAGGCAGCTATGCAACGGGCCTTTCAAACACCGACTGGAACGTATCGGATCCGGAATACGTCAGCGGCCGGGCTGCTACGGAAGACCAGCTGGCCAAAGTCAGCGAAGCTATCAACAATGCCGCCACTGCCGCCGGCAAGCGTACCGTGGTCACGGTGAACGATAAATCTAACCCGGCAACAGCTGATCCGGGAGCCAATGCCTATGGGGAATATAATACCCAGAATGGCAACCTGATGATTGCGGCCATGAGAGACAGCGATGGAGCTATGACCTACAACATCAAGCTCAACGATCAGCTGGCTATCGGCCAGAAGGGCGAGCCGGGAGTAGCCGGTAAAGACGGCAAGGATGGCAAGGTCACTGTCGAAACCAAGGGCGGCACTACCGTTGTCATCGGCCATGATGGCGAGCCGGGCAAAGATGGCAAAGACGGCCTCTTCGTCACCGGCAAAGATGGCGCAGACGGTAAGTCTGGCGTTTCTATCACCGGCCCGAACGGCGCTGCTGGAACTGCCGGCATAGACGGCAAAGTCGGCATCGCCGGCAAAGACGGCAACGATGCCGTCTCCATCTCCGGCAAGAATGGTATTGGCCATATCGGCCTGACCGGCCAGAAAGGTGAAGATGGCAAGGATGGTGTATTTACCGACCTTTCCACGACCCTTGGCACAGCAACGCTTGACCCTGCCAAGAATGAGCAGAGCAAGTCGGCCGACAAGGTGGATGCAGACGATAAATCATCCCGCATCCAGTACCAGACGACCGTCACAGACAAAGATGGCAAGACTAAGACGGTCATTACCCATGAAGTCGCTACGATGGATGACGGCCAGAAGTATGCCGGTGATTTCGGCGATGGTGCTTCGGTCAAGCTGAACAAGACAGTTACCATCAAGGGTAATGTTGCAGCCGGCAAGACGAAAGATGATTTTGTCGATGGCAATATCGCTGTTGTGGCCAATAAGAGCCAAAATGGCGAAGACGGTGAACTGCTGATTAAACTGAACAAGGATTTGACAGGTCTCAACAGTGCTACCTATACGACATCCACCAAGAATGGTGATGTGACTACGACATCGACGACTGTAGTGGATGGCACGGGCCTCAAGATTGAAAATGGTCCGAGCATCACCAATACGGGCATCGATGGTGGCAAACATCAGATTACCAACGTGGCCAGCGGCAAAGATGGGAAGATGTATGACACAGCGGTTGAAGGCCATAGAAATTGGAACAATGCCGCCAACATCGGTGATGTCACGAATATCGCAAAGTCGGCCGCGGATGGTGTCCAGGCCAAGAGTGGTAAGAACATCACAGTGGACGACAACAATAAGATCAACTTGAACGACCATATCACTTTGGGAGATGCTGCGAATAAGGCTAAACAGGTGGATATCGACGGTAATGGTGCAAAAATCACGGCTGGCGACGGCGACAACAAGGTCACTGTCGACGGCTCGAAAGGCCAGATTATCGCTGGCGGTGACAATGGCGTCAAGATCGGCAATATCGCAGGGGGTGACAACAGCCTGACCATTTATGATAAGGATGGCAATGCTACGAACCAGACTGACAAGGCTGGCAAGTATGTCACCAACTTGGGCAACAAGACCTGGAACAAGGATGGTTCCTATGTCAGCGGCCGTGCTGCTACAGAAGACCAGCTGCATCAGTTGGAATCCAATTTCAATACGAAGGTTAATGCTGTAGAGCAGAATCATACGGCTGTCACTGTCAATGGTAGTGTAGAAGCGCCTGATGCAGGAGCCAATGGCACTTTAGGTAACTATACTGATGAAAAGAAAGGCAATCTGCTCCTGGCTCAGAAAAAGGATAGTACCGGTAAGATTACCTATGACTTAAAACTCAACGATAAAGTTACGCTTGGTAAAGCTGGCACAAATGGCAAGGATGGTGTGGATGGTTCCATCGGCCTTAAAGGGGCTGACGGCCAGTCCAGCATCGGCCTCAATGGCAAGGATGGCATTTCTGTCATCGGTGCTGATGGAAAGAACGGCGTCAGCATCACCGGCTCCAATGGTCTTGATGGTAAGAATGGTATTGATGGTAAGATTGCCATTGGTACACCGGGTAAAGACGGTCAGTCGGGCAAAGATGCGGTCTCTATCTCCGGCAAGGACGGTGTCGGCCATATCGGCCTGACTGGACCGAAAGGTGCAGATGGCAAGGATGGTACCAATATTGACATTTTCACCGTCCTGGGCAAGGGTACCCTGGACCGCAATCAGAACGAAGTCAAGGGCGAAGATAAAGATGGTACAAAAGACCAGGCAGCCCGCATCCAGTATCAGACTACAGTCAAGGAAGCTGATGGTACGACGAAGACCATTACTCATGAAGTCGCCACTATGGATGACGGTATGAAGTACGGCGATGATTTCGGCAATACAGCCAAAGTCAAACTGAACCATCAGCTGGATATTGTTGGTGACATCAATGCCGGCAAGAAAGATGGCGACAAGAAAGCTACGAAAGATGATCTCAGCGATGGGAACATCGGCATTGTGGCTACCGATACCGTCTACAATGACGACGGCACGGTGAAGGAAAATGGCAAGATGACTGTCAAGCTGGCTAAGGACTTGAAAGGCTTGAACAGCATTGAATCCAACAGCGTCACCACGGGCAACACCACCATCAACAATGGCGGCCTCACCATCAAGACTGGCGATGCCAACCGAACCATCACCATGCAGGACGGCAATGTCAACATGGGCGGCAACCAGATTCACCATGTGGCACCGGGCCAGGCGCCGGATGATGCAGTCAATGTGAGCCAGCTGAATGCTACGAATTACGCAGTGAACAAGCTGGATACCCGGGTGAACCGGGTGGGCGCCAATGCGGCGGCCCTGGCGGCTCTCCATCCGCTGGACTTTGATCCCGATGACAAATGGGACTTCTCCGCCGGCTACGGCCATTACAAGGATGCCAATGCAGCTGCAGTAGGCGCATTCTATCGGCCTAACGAGGACACCATGTTCAGCGTAGGCGGCTCCTTTGGCGGTGGTGAAAATATGGTGAATGCCGGCGTCAGTGTGAAACTGGGCCAGGGCAACCATGTGTCCACCTCCCGGGTGGCTATGGCCAAGGAAATCAAGGATCTCAAAAAGGACGTGGCTGCCTTGAAAGCTGTGGTGAATCAGCAGAGCGCTCTCATCGATAGGCTTACCGGCGTTAATGCCGGTGAGCTCTCCGGCAGTGACGATCTCTTCCCTGATGTACCGGCCAACCACTGGGCCTATGAGTATGTCACTCGGCTGAAACAGGCCGGCATCCTCACCGGCTATCCTGACGGGAACTTTGCCGGTGACCGCATGATGACCCGCTATGAATTCGCAGCCATTGTGTACCGGGCCATTATGGCCGGCGCCGCTGCCAATCCGTCTCTGAACAAGGACGGCACCCTGGACAGGCTGGCTAGGGAATTCAGCGGCGAAATGAAGTATATCCGCATTGATACCATCCGCAAGGATAGAAACGGCAGACCCACCATCCAGCGCGTAAGGGTTATCAAAGAGGATGAAAAGGAAAAATAACTGTTTCCCCAAAAAGCTCCGCTCCGCGGGGCTTTTTGCGTGGAAGGCAGGAAGAAAAGCACGTAACGTTAGGCTCCTTCCCTAGGAAGGAGCTGCCCGAAAGGGCTGAGGATAGGCCCGTATTTTTTAGCAAAAGAACTGACGCTGTTCCTCCGGCGCCTACGGTGCCACCGATGGCCGGGCATTAAGGTGTTCGCTTTATGTGCAGGCTATGCTCACATATTAGTCCGGCTCAGAAGCCCTCTGCAGGGCTTCTGCCTTCCAGGGGAAGGGGGCTATAAACTGCGGCGGAGCCGCCACCTTCCCCTCTGAACCTTTTGAACCCAACCCTTTGAACCCTCAGCGCCAAAGGCGCTGTCCAATGGCCGCCACCACAACCCTCGGGGCGAAGCCCCGTCAACTTTCCCTGCAAAAGGGGCCGCCTGCAGGCGGCCCCTTTGCAGTTCCCTCCCGTTTGGTATATGATGGATGCAAATCAAAAATAAGAGGTGGTACCTTTGGATTTAGATACAGAAAAGATTTTGAAACGGTTTGAAGATTATATTTCCTACAACACCCAGTCCGACGAGGAGAATGACCAGGTCTATCCTAGTACGCCGGGGCAGATGGTGCTGGCCCGCCATTTGAAGGAGGAACTGGAGCAGCTGGGGCTTCAAGAGGTGAGCCTGGATGAAAACGGCTATGTCATGGCCACCCTTCCGGCTAACGGCGCAGAAGGCAGTGTGGTAGGTTTCATTTCCCACATGGATACCAGTCCTGACGCCCCCGGCGGACCCATTCACAGCCGGGTGGTTCATGACTATGATGGGAAGGACATATGCCTGAATAAAGAAAAGAATATCGTCCTTGCTGCGAAGGATTTCCCGGAAATTTTGAAATACAAGGGCCAGGACATCATCGTCACCGATGGTACCACCCTTCTTGGCGCCGATGACAAAGCGGGAGTGACGGCTATTGTGAGCGCCATGGAGTACCTGCTCCATCATCCGGAATTAAAGCACGGGAAAATCCGCATTGCCTTCACACCGGATGAGGAAACGGGGCGGAGTCCTCTTCGTTTTGATGTGAAGAAATTTCATGCGGACTTTGCATACACCATTGACGGCGGCGAGCTGGGCGGCCTGGAATATGAAAACTTCAACGCTGCCAATCCGGAAATCATCATTCATGGAAGAAGCGTGCACACCGGGGACGCCAAGGGGAAAATGGTGAATGCCATTTCCATTGCTTCCCAGTGGCAGTCCCTGCTGCCGGAAGGGGAGAAACCGGAATGCACGGAAGGCAGGGAAGGATTTTTCCATGTGTATAAAATCAGCGGATCCGTGGAAGAATGTACTCTGTCCATGCTGGTGAGGGACCATGACCGGGCGAAATTTGAAAAGAAGAAACAGTACCTCCAGCACATGGCGGATTTCCTGAATGAGAAGTATGGGGAAGGCACAGTGGAAGTGAAGCCTCATGATGTGTACTTTAACATGCTGGACATTATCCGGGACGGCCATATGGATATCGTGGAGCTGGCGCGGAAGGCCATGAAACAAGCGGGGGTTACGCCGATGGAACTTCCTATCCGCGGCGGTACTGATGGCGCCCAGCTTTCCTTCAAAGGGCTGCCCTGCCCCAATATTTTCACCGGCGGCGCCAATTTCCACAGCCGTTTCGAATACCTGCCCATACCTTCGCTGGTAAAGGCTTGTGAAACGGTCATCGAAATCGCCTGCCACGGGTGGGAAATCAGGTAAATCAGTGAACTGGTGGGCTGGTGAGCTAGTGACTTCTCAACTGATCGTGCCGCCCTTTAAGTGACACTCTCTTACTGGGGAAGGATAATATAGCACTCCGTCATGCAGAACTGGTAACACAAACGCAAATCCCGTAACGTCTTGCGTCCCCTTTAGGGTGGCAAGGGAACTGGATTCGTAGGGGAGTGAAGCAACCTGAGAATCCGGTGACATGCTTTTCCATGAAGAAGAGGACCGCGGAGCGGCGCAGGGGTGTAGGAGGCTGTAAGTCGGATTGACACTCTATGCTGGCGTGACCGCTAAACGGTTCCTTCCTGCCGACTGGTATTTAAGGAAGCACTGATTAATTCATAGAGTCTGCTTTTATAAGAATTTTTATGCACTGCTTCGTCATGGGACTCCTTAAATAGCTCGCTATTCGCGTCGTCCCATTCCTTGCATTGCATAAAAATCCAAGAATAAAAGCAGACAGTGATTTAATCAGCGCTTCCTTAACGGCATTTGTCTCATATGCTTTAACTACCGAGATCCTTCGCTGGCGCTCAGGATGACAAGTGGGAGGCAGGAAGGATAGCACGTAACGCTGATTATGAAACTCATCGCCCCCTAAAGGGGAAACGACTCACTACATTTTGCGCGTCGCTAGCGCTCCTTCACCCACTGCTGTCACTGACTCACTGGATTTTCAGGTCGCTGATGCTCCCTTACAAATCCAGTTCGCATAGTGCAAAATGTGTTCGCTGTGCACCGTCAGGGCGATACCACAACCCTATGAACCATCTGAATCCGGGCCGCAAAGCGGCCCAAAGGAGGAATATGATGAAAGATATTTCAGATACCCTGCTTCAGACATTTCGCACATCCTATGAAGCAGATAAAAATGCCCGGGTGCTTCATGGCGCCCTGGCGAAGACGGATATGATGAATCTGGCTTACCACCCTGAGAAGGGAGCTGCCCTGAAGGGCGCTTTTACGGTGGAGGTAAAAACCAGGGGCATTACGGCCCAGGAGCAGTCGGGCCGATGCTGGCTTTTTGCGGCACTGAATATCCTTCGGGAGAAGGTGGCGGAAAAGTGTCATCTGGAGCAGTTTGAGCTGTCCCAGAACTATCTGTCCTTTTATGATAAGCTGGAGAAAGCGAACAATTTCCTTGAAATGGTGATTGAAAATGCAGATGCGCCGGTGAAGGGACAGCTTATGCAGTATGTGCTCCGCGGCATGAGCGACGGCGGCTACTGGACGGAAGCGGCGGATCTGGTGGAAAAGTACGGTGTGGTGCCTAAGCAGGTGCAGCCGGAAACCTATCAGTCCGGCCATACGGACCGCTTCGTCTCTGCCATGAACCGCCTCCTTCGGAAGGATGCCATGGAGCTTCGGGAGCTGGTGAAGGCTGGCAGGGATCCCTACGCCAGAAAAGCGGAAATGATGGAAGAGGTGTATAAGGCAGAATGCATTGCCTTCGGCGAGCCGGTGCAGACTTTCGATTTCTCCTATCGCGATAAGGATAACCATTTCCATGAGGACCTGGGACTTTCGCCCCTCGATTTCTATCACAAGTACGTAGGGATTTCTCTCTATGACTACATGGCTGTCATCAATGAACCTACCTTTGATAAACCTCTGGGCCGCCTCATTGCATTCCATGGGGTGGAAAACATGGTGGGCCGGGACATGCGGGGCCTGAATCTCACCGGCCATGACATGGAAGACCTCTGCGTGAAGCAGCTCAAGGCCGGCGAAGCGGTATGGTTTGCCTGCGATGCCGGTGCGGCAGGCGCCAGAAAAGAAGGGGTGTGGGATCCGGAAAGCGTGAGGTATGAAGACCTGCTGGGCGGTTTCTCCATGGACATGGAAAAAGGAAAGCGCCTCGAATACGGTGCCAGCTCCGCCACCCACGCCATGCTTATCACCGGTGTGCACTTGGATGAAAAAGGAAATCCGGACCGCTGGAAAATCGAAAACTCCTGGGGCAAGGACGTGGGGGACAACGGGTACTTTGTGTGCTCAGAAGCCTATTTCCAAAAATTTGTGTATGAAGCAGTGATTCTGAAAAAACACTTCACCGAAGACCAGAAGAAAATGATGGAACGGGAACCGGTATATATCAACGCCTGGGATGAAGACTATTGAAATCAAAAGGGGCTGTGAAGAAATGATTTACAGGAAGCCCCTTTTTGTATGTGAAATATAAGGCTTGCAAAGAGCCTGCCCCTGGGCTTGGGGAGGCTCTCTTCAAAGGCACAAACCTGAGGGAGCCTTTTCCTTGTGCCAAAGGAAAAGGCTCCCTCAGGTTTGCTGTTATGCCACAGGCTGAAAAGAAAAAATAAAAATTTTCCCCAAAAAGTCCATTGACAGATTGCAGGTCTGCTGGTATAATCAATTACGTTGTCGGGGCATAGCGCAGTTTGGTAGCGCACTTGGTTCGGGACCAAGGGGTCGCAGGTTCAAATCCTGCTGCTCCGACCATTTATGCGGGTGTAGCTCAATGGTAGAGCGCCAGCCTTCCAAGCTGGTTACGAGGGTTCGATTCCCTTCACCCGCTCCATTTTTTATCCGCTTCTGGCGGATTTTTTATTTGCCCTCCATAGAGGAGGGTGAAAATAGAGTTTGACAAATACAGGGGCGTCCTGTAATATATATATGTTCATGCCGGTATAGCTCAGCTGGTAGAGCGGCGCATTCGTAATGCGTAGGTCGCAGGTTCAAATCCTGTTGCCGGCTCCATGAAATAAAAAGGTCTGGAATTCATCGATAAATACGATTCATTCCAGACCTTTTTTCTATTGTTTTGAAGCGCTGAAATACTCCTAAAAAGTAGCCATAATCGGGTTACTAACCAGATTACTGACCAGATTTTTTGTGATGAGTGGTTTATCTCGGATCATTCTGCATCTCCGATGGCATATTAGGTCATAAATCGGCCGCCGGGGATTTAGAGATAAAAATGGCAAAAGGCACAGCAGGCTACGGAGGGTCTTAGATTTTCAGTGAAAATCCTGCTATCCTCCGTCGTCTGCGGCGCCACTGTCGGGCATTAAGGTGCGTGCTTACTGTGCAGGCTATACTCGAATCATAGCCCCACTCGACAGTGCTGCAGGATAGCCCCTTTCCAGAGGAAGGGGGCTATATATTGCGGCGAAGCCGCCGCCACCACCCTCTGAACCTTTTGAACCCTATGAACCTTCACACCGAAGGCGTGTCCAAGGGGATAGCCTCGTCAACATACACCCTTTCCCCGCTGCTCGGGAATTTCCCCCACGGGGAAACAGGAAGTAAGGAGGCCAGGACACTCCGCCTGAGAGACTGCGAAAAGAATTTTCTGGCCCCACAGTATGATATAATACAGAAAACAGGATTGCCATGATTTCAATGAAAGAGGTTGATTCCTATGAAACTGGTTGTGATTAACAAGTTATCCGATGAAAAAATCGATGCATTGAAAAAGGCGGTGCCCGGCTCCGTGGTGGAAGCCTACAAATCACCGAAGGAAGCCCTGCCCCATGTGGCAGACGCCGATGCCATTGCTCTCTGGGGATTCCAGGATGTGGAGCCCCTCCTTCAGGCAGCGCCCCATGTGCGCTGGGTTCATTCCCTGTCTGATGGGGTGGAAAAACTCCTTACTCCCAGCATGATGGAAAGGCCCATTATCCTGACCAATTCCCACGGTGTCCATGACCGGGCGGTATCGGAGCACACCATGGCCCTTCTTCTTTCCTGGTTCCGCCGCATTCCTGACGCCGTCCGCAGTCAGAGCGCCCATACCTGGTCCAGGCCCCACGGGGAATCCCTTTTCGGCAAGACCATCCTTATTGTAGGTTTCGGCAGCATTGGCAGGGCCATTGCCCAGCGGGCCAAGGTCTTTGAAACCCATATTCTGGCAGTGAAGAAACATCTGTCCCATGAAATGTTCGCAGACCATGTATACACCCAGGAAGAAATCATGGATGTCCTGCCCAAGGCGGACATCATCATCGCCGCTCTTCCTGCCACACCGAAAACGGATAAATTCTTCGACGAGGAAAAATTCAAAGCCATGAAGAAATCGGCCCTTTTCATCAACATTGCCCGGGCCTCTGTGGTGGATGAACCGGCCCTGGTAAAGGCTCTTGAGGAAGGGAACATTGCCGGCGCCTGCATGGACGTTTTCTCCAAAGAACCGCTTCCCGAAGATCATCCCTTCTGGGACATGAAAAATGTAATCATGACCCCTCATATTGCCTCCATGGTACCGGATTTCTGGAATAAGCTCACCTTCCTTCTGGAAACCAATTTCATCGCCTTCAGCCGCGGCGAGAAGCTGCTGAATGAAGTGGATAAGAAAAAGGGTTACTGATGGCTATGTAAAAAGAGGACTGCCCGGGCAGTCCTTTTTTTATGGCTGTTCTTGGTCGGTATTTTTTATGTTTCAAAGCCCTTCCGCATAGCCTGCCTGCCGCAGCAGGCCATAACCCAGGGCGAAGCGGTGAATCCTTTGAGGCTCTGAACCTTTTTTCGCCGTATGCTATAATATAGAAAATAAATTCGATGATTACTATTTCATACATGAGGAGAATACCATGGCAGGAAAAAAGCGGGTGCGGAGAACGAGAGCGGCAAAGAAGGGAGGCCATCCTTTTCTGGTGCTTCTCTTTTTTATAGCCCTCATTATGGGTTCTGCCTATATGACGGACCGCATGACCAATGCCCCTGATTCGGAGGTGGCCCAGAACGTTACCACCATTGGCCACCTGTTTAACGATAAGGAGATGCAGGGGCTGGTACCGAAGGAAGACCAGGGTACGCCGGAAAGCGTGAAAGAAAAAATCAAAGCCGCCATGGATAAGGTGGTGACGGTGCAGGTAAAGGCCGATGATGAAGAACCGGCGGGAAGCAGCGGAAGCAGCGTTTCCTCCAATGAAAAAAAGGATGGCAGCCAGACAATGGAAAAGGGGAAAAAGGCTTCCTTCAGTCTGCCTTCCATTGTGTCTAAAATTACAGGAAAAGAGGAAAGCCATGAAAACACAGCGGCCCCTTCTTCCCTGCAGGGAAAGCCAACGGAAGCGGCTTCCTCCGCTGTTTCATCTACCCCTTCATCCACTGTTTCTGCTTCCTCCTCTGCTCCTGCGGCCCCGGCAGCCGCTGCTCCTTCCGTGAAGAAGGATGCAGGACATTCGAAGGCTCCTGCCAAACAGAATGCAGCTCCCCTGAAAGCTGCACCGGCAGCTGTGCCAAAGCCCAATACGCCTTCTGCAGTAAAGGGAAAGCTGGCCGTGGTCATCGATGATGCAGGACGGGACCTGGCATCCCAGCATGTCTATGAATCCCTGGGCATCCCCCTGACTCTGGCTGTCATGCCGAACCAGGTGCACACCAGGGATGCTGCCCTGTCCTGGCATGCCCATGGCCTTCCTGTGATTCTTCACCAGCCTATGGAATCGGTTTCCGGTATCGGTATGGAATCCAAGGTTATCCTGACTTCCATGAGCGATGAGGAAATCAGGAGCCTTCTGAAGAACTCTCTTTCCCAGGTGCCGGAAGCGGTGGGCATCAATAATCATCAGGGTTCCAAGGCCACCACGGACCGTCACACCATGGACGTGGTAATGAATGAGCTCCACCACCGCCATCTCTTCTTCTTCGACAGCCGCACCAATTCCACCACCGCTGCTGACGGAGCAGCGGCCTCTTACGGCGTGCCCTATGTAGGAAATGATCTTTTCGTAGATAATGAAGCCGACGTGGCGGCCATATCCGCCATGATCCGGGAAGCGGCCAAACGGGCGCAGAAATACGGAACCTACGTGATTATCGGTCACTGCCGCCCCAAGACGGCGGAAGCCTTCCGCCAGATGGTGCCCCAGCTGGAAAAAGAGGGCATCCAGTTCGTTTACGTTTCCTCTCTTGCCAAATAAGGAGAATTCCATGGTACAGACAGTTCTTATTTCCGGCGGCACTTCCGGCATCGGTCTTGCCACTGCCAAAATTCTGGCGGGTGAAGGCCTTCGGCCCGTTCTTCTGGGAAGAAATGAAGAGCGGGGACAGAAGGCCCAGGAGCAGGTCAGGGGAAGCCTTTACGTTCCCTGCGACGTGACAGTCACAAAAGACTGCCAGATAGCGGTGAAAGCGGCATCGGCCATTGGAAAAATCACGGGCCTTGTCCTTTCCGCCGGCATCTATGAAGAAAAACTGCTGGAAAATACCACCGATGAGGAAATGGAGCACTTCTTTGCGGTCAACGTTTTCGGTGCCATGAAACTGACCCGGGAGGCCATTCCTGCCATGAGAGGGGCAGCAGGAAGCATTGTGGCAGTGGCTTCTGACGCCGCTCTCCAGGGCAATGTGCAGTGCAGCCTTTACGGCGCTACCAAGGGCGCCCTGGTTTCCTTCATCCGCTCTCTGGCCCTGGAAATGGCAGTGGAAAACATCCGGGCCAATGTGGTGTGCCCCGGAGATGTGGATACCCCCCTTTTGGACAGGCAGCTTCGCGACTATGGCGGCAGCCGCAAAGAAATGGGGGACTGGTATCCCCTGATGCGCATCGGCCGTCCGGAAGAAGTGGGAGAACTCATTGCCTTCCTTCTCTCACCGAAGGCTTCCTTCATCACCGGCGCCGCCATTCCGGTGGACGGCGGCCTTACAGACTGGTAAAAAGAAGGTCTTTCCTCACCGGGAAAGACCTTCTTTTTTTCTCGCTTTTATCTCCGGGACGCCATCCATTTACACCATGCCAAAAAGGCCTCACCGGAGAGGTGAAGCCTTTTTTGAAAAGGCACTTCTCATGAATGAAATGAAGAGGCTTCCTGCATCAGAGCTTTCATTTCGGGGGCCGAAGGGACTTTTCTGTTTTCAGTGCACTGAAGGGAAGCAGCCGGGCTCTTTTCACCTCCTCCCTCCTGCTCCATGGATGGGCGCCTGCAGGATTTACAAGAAGGCTTTCAGCATTGGCTGTTTCTATATGCATAGTCAGGGAGAAGGGGAAAGGGTATCAGGGAGAGAAATAGAAAGAGGAGTATAGCCGGTGGAAGAATATTTCATTTCAAAGGACAGGGACTGCCTGGCAGGTGCCTGTGAAATCAGAATTTCTATTGGTGCTTTTTATGTTTTTAGGTATAATAGAGATAAGTAATGGTTTGAAATCACCATACATCAGCCATTCTTTACACTGGCAGATTCATGGTTTACGGCCCGGATGTCCGGGCAGGGAGGTTTCTATGAGCGAAGAAAGAGATATGGAAAAGACACCGGTTGTTCGTCCTGAAGCAGCTCCTGAGGTGAAGGAAGCGGCTAAGCCGCCCATGGAAAAGGAGGAGACCGGCCTTCCGGCAGAAAAAGCGGAAGCCGGACTTCCTGCTAAGAAGGAACCGGCAGGCCTGCCGGCGGAGAAGGAAAAAGCGCAGGTACCGGCAGCTGCTGCGGAGGAAACGGAAGAAGTCCATGTGGATTCTCCGGAGCCTGATATGGAAATCAATATCATTGATGACCGGGATAAGGAAGCGGAAGGGCTCATCCGCTGGGCTGCGGGCCGGGCCGGAGTCATTGTGGCGGCTCCCCTTCTGGGCACCGCTGCCCTGGTGGCCAATGAGGTGTACATGATTTCTAAAATCGGTACGGTCTATGGCGTGGAGCTGAACCAGAAGGCAGTGCTGTCTTTTATCGGTTCCCTGGGGGCTACGGTGGTGGGATCCACGCTGGCCACGCTGATTCCTATTTCCTTCATGCAGATCCCCATCGGCGTTTCTGTGACCTACGGCATCGGCAAGGCAGCCCAGCGCTGGATTAAGGACGGCATGCCCGATGATACGAAACCCTATCGTGCTGTTTTTGAGGAAGAAAAGGCGGAAGGGGAAAAGGATGTAAAGGAACTGGAGGAGAATCCAAAGAAGGATGAACCTCTGGGCGATGAGAAGAAGGACTTCACAGCGGAGCTGAAGAAGAACTGGAATGACGTATATCCGGAAAAGGCTCATGAAGCAGTAGACAAGCTGGCCCGTCAGCTCACCGAGTCTGCCGGCATGCTGGGAAATAAGCTGGTGGATGCGCTGAAGAAGGCCGGCGTCACTGACGAGCAGATCGAAAAGGCCAAGTACACCGCCCTCGGTGCATCGGAAGTGGCCCAGGAAACGGCGGAAAAAACGGCGCGGGATCTGCAGGCCATTGCCCGCATCAAGTCCAGGGAGTTCAGAAAAGACGCAGCCCGCCGGGCTGATGAAATGAAGGCTCAGGCTCGGGTGCAGATGGATGAGCTCCAGAAGAAGACAGAGGAAATGAAGCGGCAGTCTGAAATCCAGTCCCAGCAGATGAAGCTGAAGTCGGACAAGCTGAAGGCCCAGGCCCGGGTACAGATGCAGGAGGCCAGAATCCAGGCCAACAAGCTGAAAGTCCAGGCCCAGGAGCAGGCGGAAACGGCCCAGGCAAAAGCTCAGGAGATTTCTGACAAGGTCATGGAATCGGCAGGCCGGTATCGGGATGCTGCTGTGGAAGCGGCCACCCAGGCAAAGGCAGATATGATGAGTACCGCTGAGGAATATCGGGCAAAGATTGAGGAAAGGGCCCGCCAGAAACAGGCCGAAGCGGCAGAAAGGGATGGAAAAAGCGTTGAAGGTGCTGGAAAAGCTGAAGAAACTGCTTCTTCCTCTGACGAAAAAACTAAAAGCGAATAACCGGGAAGTGGAAGGGAACCTGTCTGATCTTCATAAGGAAAAGGTGGGACCTGTCACGAGAAGCGTGGTATCTCCCTGGGGCAGAAGGCGGATAGGCCACCGGCGGTCCAATCACCCCTGGGTTAAAGGAAGGTAAGAGAAAGGAGTGGTGAAATCACAGGTTCAATGATTTCACCGCTCCTTTTATTTACATACCATCTATGCCCTTCCGGGGACGGAAAAGAGACCATGCAAAAAAGCCGGCTTTGGCCGGCTGAAAATGCAAATAAATCAGATGTCTCTGTTTACTTTATGAGAACGAAGGCAACGAGTGCAGACATTCATTCTCTTGACCTGTCCGTCTACCAGTACGCGAACTCTCTGGATATTCGGTTTCCAGGTTCTCTTTGTTTTCAGATGGGAATGGGATACGTTGAATCCCGTAGCGGTTTTCTTGCCGCAAACTTCACAATAGTTAGCCATGTGCTACACCTCCTTGCACTTCCGCAATTGCAACATTCATAATATATCACAATTGCTTTTTTTAAGCAAGTCTTTTACGTAATCAATTTTCAGGAATATAATAAATAGAGACATTGCTGTTTTGTCCCGGGCACTCTTTTTCCGGGCTCTGTTTTCGGAAAGGTTTTCCTCATGCATTTATCAGATTCCGTACAATATATTAAGGGCGTAGGGCCCAGTATGAAGGAAAAGCTGGCGCGGCTGGGCATAGCCACGGTGGAGGATCTGATTTCCTTCTATCCCCGGCGCTACCAGGACTGGACCAAAATCACAAAAATGGAAGAGCTTTCGCCCGATGATGAGGCTGTCATTTACGGCAGGGTGGCGGATATCCGGATGCTTACGCCAAGGCGGGGCATGAGCATACTGAATGTGCTTCTGGTAGACGGCACCGGCGCCGTGACCCTGGTGTATTTCAACCAGCCCTGGAAAGGGGAAACCTTCCGGAAGGACACCCATGTGCTGGCCTACGGCCGGATTGAGTACAACTACGGAAAGCTCCAGATTTCCAATGCAGAAATCGAAATCGTAGAGCCAAAGGAGATTTCATCCTTTCAGAAGCTGGTACCGGTGTATCCTTTAACCGAAGGCATACGCATCGGGAAGATGCGGGATATGATTTCCATTGCCCTGGACCAGGTGGAGGATATGGATGAAAACCTGCCGCCGGACACTTTGAAAAGGGAGCATCTCATGGGCCGGCTGGAGGCAGCCCGGGCGATGCACAATCCGAAGAATTGGGAGGAGCAGAAGGAAGCCCGGCGCCGTACGGCCTTCGAGGAGCTCTTCTTCATGCAGGCAGGCATCCTGCTTCTTCGGAAGAAGCGGGAGAGCCATGTGATGAGCATCAAGTGCGCGCCGTCGGGGAAGCTGGTGCAGTCGGTGCTTGATAATTTCCCCTTCCATCTGACTGCCGGGCAGAAGCAGGCCTTTTCGGATATTGAGGACGACATGGAGGGACTCATCCCCATGCAGCGCCTCATCCAGGGGGACGTGGGCAGCGGCAAAACCGCCGTGGCGGCGCTGGCACTGGCGAAAATCGTGGAGAACGGATACCAGGGGGCGCTGATGGCGCCTACGGAAGTGCTGGCAGGACAGCATTACAGGACCTTCCAGGAGTTTTATAAGGGGCTTCCCATCCATGTGGCTTATTTGTCAGGCCAGACGAAGACGAAGGAAAGAAATGAAATCCTGAAGGGGCTGAAGGATGGGTCCATTGATGTGCTCATCGGCACCCATGCCCTCATTGAGGAGGATGTGGTGTTTGCCCATCTGGGGCTGGTCATTACGGACGAACAGCACCGGTTTGGCGTAAAGCAGAGAAAGGCTTTGGAAACGAAGGGAGGCTATCCCCATATCCTGGTGATGACGGCTACGCCTATTCCCCGGACCATGGCTCTTTCCATTTACGGGGATCTGGACCTCTCCTCCATCCGGGGCATGCCGCCGGGACGGCATCCGGTGAAGACCTATGCCATCGGCAGCGCTCTGCTTCAGCGGGTATTCAATTTCATGGGAAGGGAAATGACTGCCGGCCATCAGGTGTATGTGGTGTGTCCGCTGGTAGAAAAGAGCGAGAAGCAGGATCTGGCCTCTGCGGTGGCGGTGTATGAACAGCTGAAGGAAAAGGTGTTTCCCATGTTTCAGGTGGGCCTGGTGCACGGCCGCATGAAGAATGCGGAAAAGGACCAGGTCATGACTGATTTCCATGACGGGAAAATCAATCTTCTGGTGGCCACGTCGGTCATCGAAGTGGGGGTGAATGTGCCCAATGCCACCATCATGTTCGTCTATGGAGCGGACCGTTTCGGCCTTTCCCAGCTCCATCAGCTTCGGGGCCGGGTAGGAAGGGGCAGCGCCCAGTCCTACTGCATCCTCTATTCCGACAACCAGAATGAAATCACCCGGCTCCGCATGAAACTGATGTGTGAAATCCAGGACGGCTTCCTCCTTTCCGAAAAGGATCTCCTCCTTCGGGGTTCCGGCGAATTTTTCGGTTACCACCAGCATGGCATGCCGGACCTGAAGGCGGCGGATATTGTGAAGGACCTGCCTCTTCTGGAAAAGGCGAGGAAGGAGGCAAAGCGGGCGGTGGATGGCGGCGCTGATTTCAGAGATGAGCTTTCCCACCGCTTTGGCGGCGCCTTCTTCAAGAAACTGTATGAAGAGGATGGAAAGTAAAGGGCCGCAAACCTTTCCCCTTTGCAATTCCTGTTTTCCTGTACCTTTTATTTATGTTATAATGATTAAATTAATGGATTCAAAATCATATACCTGAAGTGAAAGAGGAAATCTGATTTCAAGAAACGGAGGCTATGATGAGAGCAGACAAGTTTGGCAAGAGAGGGCTTACTTTTGATGATGTACTTCTGATTCCAGCCCATTCCACGGTACTTCCCCGGGATGTGGACGTAAGCACGAAGCTCACAAGACATATTCGGCTGAACATCCCCATTATGAGTGCCGGCATGGATACGGTAACGGAAGCGGAAATGGCCATTGCCATGGCTCGTGAAGGCGGTATCGGCGTTATCCATAAGAATATGAGCATTGACGAACAGGCCCGGGAAGTGAAGCTGGTCAAGCGTTCCGAACACGGCGTCATTGTGGATCCTATTTACCTGGCTCCGGACAATACCCTGGCTGATGCGGACGAGCTGATGAATAAATACCATATTTCCGGCGTTCCCATTACGGAAGAGGGAAAGCTGGTAGGCATCATTACTAACAGGGATATGCGTTTTGAGACGGACCTTTCCCGTCCAATCAGTGACATCATGACTCATGATGGTCTGGTGACAGCTCCGGAAAATACCACCATTGATGAAGCCAAGGAAATCCTGAAGGCCCACCGCATCGAAAAACTGCCGCTGGTGGATAAAGAGGGATACCTGAAGGGCCTCATCACCATCAGGGATATCGAAAAGATGAAGAAATATCCCAATGCTGTAAAGGATGAGGACGGACGCCTTCTGGCAGCTGCAGCCATCGGTGTGACACCGGATGTGGAAGAGAGGGTGGAAGCACTCCTTGCTGCCAAAGCAGATGTGCTTGTGATTGATACGGCCCATGGCCACAGCGAAGGGGTGCTTGAAACTATCCGCCGCCTCCGCAGAGATTTCCCTCATCTGGAACTGATTGCAGGCAATGTGGCAACCTATGAAGCCACCAAAGCGTTGATCGAAGCCGGCGTAGATGCGGTGAAGGTAGGCATTGGCCCTGGCTCCATCTGCACTACCCGTGTGGTTGCCGGTATCGGTGTGCCCCAGATTACCGCTGTTTATGACTGCGCAAGGGCGGCAGAAGGCACAGGGGTGCCCATTATTGCTGACGGCGGCATCCAGTATTCCGGCGATATTGCCAAAGCTCTTGGCGCCGGCGCTTCCTCTGTCATGCTGGGGAACCTCCTGGCCGGCACTGACGAAAGCCCGGGAGAAACTATCATTTATCAGGGTAAGAAATACAAAGCTTACCGCGGCATGGGTTCCCTGGGAGCCATGCAGGCCGGAAGCAAGGACCGCTATTTCCAGCAGAATGCGAAGAAGCTGGTGCCGGAAGGCATTGAAGGACAGATTCCCTACAAGGGCCATGTGTCCGATGTGCTTTTCCAGCTCATCGGCGGTCTCCGTGCGTCCATGGGCTACTGCGGCACGCCGGATATCAAAACCATGAACGAGGAAACCCAGTTTATTGAAATCACCGGCGCCGGCCTCCGTGAAAGCCATCCTCATGATGTAAGCATTACGAAGGAAGCACCGAATTACAGTACGAAATGAAGGATATAACGTTGACATCCCATGTAGTCATGGATATCCGCATCCATGCGGTGACCATGCAAGAAGCACTGGCCTTTGCGGAAAAGAGAATCATGGAAGGGAAGCCTTCCATGATTGCCACGGCCAATGCAGAAATGATTATGATTGCGCAAAAGGACCATGAGCTGGCCCGCATACTGAACGGCGCAGATCTTGTGGTTCCTGACGGCGCCGGCGTACTCTGGGCCGGAGAAAAGCTGGGCACCCCCTTCCCGGAACGGGTGACCGGGGCGGATCTGACCACAGAGCTTTTGAAAAAGGCCTCCGCCATGAACTGGCCGGTCTATTTCCTGGGTGGAAATCCGGGGGTAGCTGCCAAAGCAGCCAGAAAATTCATGGAAGACCACGGAAGTTTTTCCCTGGTAGGCTGCCATGACGGCTATTTCAATGAAGAAGAAGAAAAGAAAATTATCGAAGATATTAAAAAAAGCGGGGCAAAGCTGCTTTTTGCCGGCCTTGGCGTGCCAAAGCAGGAAAAGTGGCTCTATGCCCACAAGGAGGAATTGGGCGTTCTTTCTATGGGAATCGGCGGTGTATTTGACGTCATGAGCGGCAACCTGAAGAGGGCGCCTCTCTGGATGCAGAGAAACCGTCTGGAATGGGCGTACCGCCTGTACCTGCAGCCCAGCCGCATCGGCCGCATGATGGCTCTGCCGAAGTTTATGCGGGCTGTAGAGAAATGGAAAAAAGAACGCAGGAGTCAGTGATGCTGAAAAAACCTATCATATTACAGGAAGGCTATCCCTTCATGGCGGTGACTTTCCTTCTCGGAGTTCTATTCTGTTATCTGAAATGGTATTACGCAGCAGTGATACCGTTCGTACTTTGTCTGTATTTTACTTATTTTTTCCGGTGCCCGCCGCGGAACGGGAAAATCGTCCCCGGTGATGATACCCTGGTATCCCCGGCAGACGGCACGGTGGTGGATGTGTCCCATGATGTGGAGGAAGATACGTTTCTTGGGGAAAAATGTCACAGGATTACCATTTTCCTCTCCATTTTTGATGTCCACTGCAACCGCAGCCCCATGGCAGGTGAAATCAAGTACCAGTCCTATACCCAGGGCCGGTTCCTTCCTGCTTATAAGGAAGGGGTAGGTTTTGAAAATGAACGGGGTGCCATCGGTATCACAGGAAAGAAGCGGTCTATCCTGGTCATCCTCATTGCCGGCATCCTGGCAAGGCGGGTGGTTTCCTGGAAGAACCTGGGAGACAAGCTCACCAAGGGAGAACTGTACGGAATGATTAAGTTCGGCTCCTGCACGGAGCTCTACATTCCCGGTGACTGCGAAATCTGTGTAAAAAAAGGCGATAAGGTCAAAGGCGGTCTGACTGTCGTAGGGAGGCTGAAGTAAGTGAATAAATCTTGGATTGCAAATGCCGTCACAGCAACAAATGCGTTATTTGGCGGTCTGTCGATTATGATGTCCATTGAGGGCAATTTCAAAACGGCAGCTCTATTCATTCTTATCGCCATGGTGGCGGATGCTCTTGACGGAAGAGTGGCCCGGGCCCTCCATACGGCAGGTCCCATGGGCGTGGAACTGGATTCCCTGTCCGATGATATTTCCTTCGGCATCGCCGCCGGCGCTCTCATGTATGCCTACCAGCTGCATGAACTGGGACCGGTGGGATTCATTCCTTGTGCCCTTCTGGGTACCTTCTGCGCCTTCCGTCTGGCCCGGTTCAATGTGAAGGTCACCAGTGTGCACGGCTATTTTGAAGGACTGCCTTGCCCGACCACCGGTGTCATTGTGGCAGCTTATGTACTTTCGGGCATTAAGATCTGGAACTGGCTGGCCGTGCTGTGCGTACTTCTTCTGGCCTTCCTCATGGTCAGTGAAATCCACTATCCCGACAACAAAGGAGCCAGCGCCGATCAGCTTCATCTGCCGGCTCTTCTGATCTGCTTTGCCTTCTTCATTATCTGCACCATTTTCTACTGGCCTGTATGGGCAGCAGCTCTCTGCGCCGGCTATATCATGTTCGGCATGATGAATACCTTCCTGAACCGCAGAAAGGCAAAACGGAAAGCAAAGAGAACCAGGAAAACTGCCGGAGAAAACGGCGAAGGGAAAGAATAATGACTTACATACTCGATATAATCATGATCCCCGTACAGCTGATTGTGGCGTTTTTTACCATTTACTATACGGTCATTGCTGTATGCGGCATGTGGCATCGAAAAGAAAAAAATCTGGCACCTCCAAAGAGCAAATTTGCCGTGGTGATACCGGCCCATAATGAAGAAATGGTGCTGGCAGACCTTCTGGAAAACCTGAAAATGCTGAAATACCCCAAAGAGCTCTACGATGTGTATGTGATTGCAGATAACTGCACCGACCATACCGCCGATATTGCCCGCGCCCACGGGGCCCATGTCTTTGAACGGACCAACAGGGAGTTGGTGGGCAAGGGGTATGCCATGGACTGGGTATTCCCGAAGATTTTCGCCCTGAACAAAGGCTATGATGCTTTCTGCGTTTTCGACTCCGATAACCTGGTCCATCTGGATTTCCTGGCGGTCATGAACAACCGCCTTCTGAAGGGCCAGAAGGTGCTGCAGGGCTATTTGTCCGCCAAGAACCCCACGGATACCTGGGTATCCGGCACCTTTGCCATTGCTTTCTGGACCATCAACCATCTGTGGCATCTGGGCAAGTATAATCTGGGCCTGTCTTCCTGCCTCGGCGGCACAGGCATGTGCATTGCGGCAGATATTGTGAAGAAATACGGCTGGGGCTGCGACTGCCTCACTGAGGATATGGAATTTTCCATGAAATGCCTGTCCCATGGCATCCGCACCTGCTGGGTTCATGATGCTATTATTTATGATGAGAAACCGCTGGGCTTCATGGCCTCCTGCCGCCAGAGAAAGCGGTGGGCTCAGGGCCAGTTCGACTGCTCTGAACGGTACATTCCCATCCTTTTCAGGGAAGGCATCAAAAGGCACAGCATTGTCATCCTTGACGGCATCATGCAGCTTTTGCAGAACTATTTCCTTCTGCTCTCCACCTTCTACCTCATCATGACATATATCAATATGTTCTATCCCTGCTTCACGGTGATTCTGTACAACGATGTGCTGGTGCCCCGCCAGTTCTGGGCGGTGCTTGGCTTCATCCAGTCCGTGGTGCCCCTCATCGTGCTGCTGCAGATCGAAGTGCCTCTGAAAATTTATCTCTACTGGCTCATTTATCCTGTTTTCATGTATTCCTGGATTCCTGTCACCATCCTGGGCTGGAAGGACCGCCACAAGAAGGGCTGGGTCCATACCATCCATACAAGAAGCATGCATTTTGAGCAGGCCAAGCTTACCAGGAAGAAAGAAATCGATCAGTAAAAAAGCGGTGAAGAAATGTTCCTCATTTCTTCACCGCTTTTTTTTCTGCTGCACCCGAGGCTGCGGGCAGAGAAATGATAAGGAATGATAAATTCTTTGCAGCAATCTATGAATCATATCATGGGCCCTGTATAATGAAGGAAGCAGACGATTCATGGCGGTTATGAATCATCATGGGGAGGATTTTATGCAGCTTTCATGGCTTCATTCTAAAAAAGCAAAAATCATCATATGGACTGTTATCCTTGTTTTCCTGCTTTGCGGCATTTACGCTTACACCCACCGCAGCCGGGTCAGCGTGGGGAAAACATCGGCCCATCCGCTGGTGAAGGTGGAAAAAATGGAGAGAAAGGACATGATGAAACGGGTGGTACTGTCGGGAGATACAGTGCCCCGGGAATCGGTGGATATTTCTCCCAAGTATGCAGGACGGCTGGAGAAAGTATATGTGGATCTGGGGGACAAGGTGACAAAAGGGGATATCCTTGTTTCCCAGGACACGAAGGACATCAGCTTTTCCATTGCCCAGAACCGGGCCGGCAGCCATGAGGCGTCGGCAGATGCAGTGGAAAGCAGGGCTTCCTATGACGCAGGCACCCTGAAAGCCCAGAGTGATTATGACCATGCCCTTTCCACCTTTAACCGCTATGACACCCTGTTCCAGGAAGGCGCCGTTTCCAGACAGGAGCGGGATGACAAGTACCAGGCCATGATGGAAGCCAGAGCGGCCCTGCAAAGTCTGACCGGCCAGGATGTGGAGGGCGTGCCGGCAGTGATTGCAAGCAAAGAAGCGGCAGCAGAAAAGGCGGCTTATACCGTAGATTCCCTGGAAAGTCAGAAGGGGGATATGACCATGTATGCCCCTGTGTCCGGTACTATCGGCTATCGGGATGCGGAAGCAGGAGAATGGGCGTCGGCAGGCCAGAAGCTTTTAACCATTGTGGATAACAGCGCCCTGTACCTTGACTGCGCTGTAGCGGAACAGGATATCGGGGTTCTTCGGGAAGGCATGGACATGGATGTTTCCATCGATTCCCTGGGAGAGACGGTAAAGGGAAGAATCATTTATATCAGCCCGGACCTGGATGCCTCTACCCATTCCTACAAGGTCCGCATCCTTCTTGACGGGGATGGAAGGAATCTTCGGGGCGGCATGTTTGGCCGAAGCACTGTGATGGCTCTGGAAAGGAAGAATGCCCTGTACCTGCCCAAGGAAGGGGTGCTTGAAAATAATGGAAAGAAGTGGGCCTTCCTGATTGACAGCAGCCATAAGGTGAAAAAGGTGGAAGTTACCACCGGCCTTTATAATGATGACTCCATTGAAATCCTTACAGGAATTTCTGAAGGAGACCAGGCGGCAGTCACCAATATTTCTAAACTGAAAGATGGTATGACGGTGGATGTGGAGGAAACGGTATGAATCGGTTGAATATGACCCGCTACGCCGTCACCCATCCTGTGGGCATCATCATGATCGTCCTCTTCTTCGTGACCCTGGGTCTTTACAGCTACTACCGCATCGGTGTGGAACTATATCCGAAAATCAATACGCCCTATGTGGTAGTCAGCGTCACCTATGACGGCGCCGATGCGGAATCGGTGGAGCAGCAGGTGACCAAGCCCGTGGAGGATGCCCTTTCCTCGGTGTCCGATGTCAAGCATATTACTTCCAAGTCCAGAACCGGGAAGTCCCAGGTTACCCTGGAGCTTAATTTTGATGCCGATGTGGATGCAGCGGCGGTGGACGCTTCCCAGAAGGTGAATGCCATCAGGAAAAGCCTTCCTGATGACGCCGATGACCCGGTGGTGGAAAAGAGGGATATGGACGCAGCGCCTATCCTGGACCTGGCCCTGGTTTCGCCCCATCCCCTGGATGAAATGTATTCGCTGGCAGACAATACGCTGACCAACGATTTCACCAAGGCCGACGGTGTGTCGGATGTGGAACTTTCCGGCGGCAGAGACCCCGAAATTGCGGTCAAGATAGACAGGGACAAACTGTCCTACTACGGGATTTCCATGAATGACATCATTTCAGCGCTGAAACGAGAAAACAAGCTGGCTCCTGCAGGCTCCTCCTACACGGACCGCCGGCAGACCCAGATCCGGCTGAATGCGCAGTACCATTCAGTGGAGGATATCAAGAAAATCTATGTCACCGCCCAGGGCGGCGGCGCCATACCCATTACCGCCCTGGGAGACGTGGTGCGGGAAGATAAAAAAGTGTCCCGCTATGCCCGGATCAACGGCCAGGACGCCGTGGGCATATCCATTTACAAGAACAGCAATGCCAACCTGGTTTCCACGTCCGACGCTGTCATGACAGTGCTGGAGCAGCTGAGAAAAGAGTATCCCGACTATCAGTTCATTGTCGTCAACGATTCTGCTGCTTACGTGCGGACAGCCCTCCATAATACCCTGGGCACCCTGGTGGAAGGCCTTTTCACCACAGGCCTGGTACTCTTTCTCTTCCTTCGGGGCTGGCGTTCCGCAGCGGCCGTCATGATTGCCATTCCTACCTCCCTGATTGCTTCCTTTTTTGCCATGTACCTGGCTGGCTTTACCTTCAACATGATGTCTCTCATGGGTATGACCCTCTGTATCGGCATCCTGGTAGACGATTCCATTGTGGTGCTGGAAAATATCCACCGCCATCTGGCCAGAGGGGAAAGTCCAAAAGAGGCGGCGGTGAAGGGCCGTATGGAAATCGGTATGGCGGCGATTGCCATTACTATCTGCGATGTGGTGGTGTACCTGCCCATCGCCTTCATGACCAGCATGACCGGCCAGTTCTTCCGCCAGTTTGGACTGACCATCGTTTTTGCATCGCTCTTTTCCCTTTTCATTTCTTTTACCCTTACACCTATGCTGGCTTCCCGATTTTTCAAAGACGGTCTCCAGGTACCGGACACGAAGCTCTGGCGGGCGATGGACCGGATAGAAGAAGGGATGCAGGATTTCTACGAAGAGGCGCTCCACTGGAGCTTTCATCATAAAAAGAAACTCTTCGCCGGCACAGCCCTGGCGCTGGCCCTCTTTACGGCCATGGTGCCTTTGGGCATCATTGGCAGGGAGTACATGCCCCGCACTGATGAAAGCGGTTTCAATGTGCAGATCAAGCTCCCCACCGATGCCAGCATTGAGCGCACCGATGCGGTGACCACCCAGCTGGAGGACTATCTGTCCCAGGTGCCGGAAGCCAAGTACTACATGGCCATGGTGGGCGGCGGCAGCGGCGTCAATTCCGGCCGTATCCGGGTGTCTCTCATGGACAGGCAGGACCGGAACCGTTCCATCTGGGACATTACCGATGAAATGAGAAACTGGATTTCCCAGAACATCCATGACGGCGATGTGAGAATCAAGGAAGACCAGGCCTCTGTGTCCGGCACCTCCGGCGGCGGGCTGGGCCAGGGCGGCGGCGCTTTCCGCCTGGAACTCCGGGGCAACAACATGCAGGATCTGATTCTTGCTTCTGAAAAGGTCCAGGACATGCTGAAGCAGGGGGACTATGGCATTACCGATGTGAGCTCCACCTACCAGGAAGGACTGCCGGAGCTCTCCATCGTTCCGGACAGGGAAAAGCTGAAATACTACGGCGTCACCGTGGGAAGCCTTTATGACACCCTGTCATCTGCCATCAGCGGCAGCGGCGGCGGAGTCCTTCCAAACGACGTGAAAAACAGCGGCAATGATACGGATATCAATGTATATTTCAGGGGCGGTGAATCCTATAAGAAATCGGATCTCGCAGTCATTCCCATTGAAACATCCAAAGGCCTGGTCCATATTTCCGATGTGGCGCAGATCAAAGATGAAGAAGGGCCCATTACCATTAACCGCACCGACAAGCAGCGGTCCATCATCATCGGCGGAAATCCCGGCAGCCGTCCGCTGAGCCAGGTCATTGAAGAAGTGACCCATGACCTTGAGGGCGCCGGACTGCCGGAGACCGTGAGCTTCCGATTCTCCGGACAGGCGGACAGCATGAATGAAAGTTTCACAGAACTCCTGGCGGCCCTCCTCATGGGCATGGTGCTGGTGTACATGGTCCTGTCCGTGCTCTACGAATCGGCCAAAACTTCCTTCATCCGCATGTTTTCCCTGCCCTTCGGACTGATCGGCTCTCTCTTCTTCCTCTTCCTCATGAATGATTCTCTGAATATTTACTCCATGATCGGCATCATCGTCATGGATGGCGTGGTGGCCAAGAACGGCACCCTCCTTCTGGACTACACCCTGACCCTCATGCATACCAGAGGCATGAATCCGAAGGACGCGGTGCTGGAAGCTGGCAGGACCAGGCTTCGTCCTATCCTTATGACCACCTTTACCATGATCGTAGGCATGCTGCCTACGGCCCTGGCAGTGACGGCAGGCTCCGAAACAAGAAGCTCCATGGCCTGGGTGATTATCGGCGGTCTTCTAACCTCCACCATTTTCACGCTCCTTGTAATGCCCATGATTTTCCTTTTCTTCGAAAATCACTCGTTCCTTCATTTCTTGAAAAAAGAGGAAGGAAGAATCGGCGCTGCAGCCAGGAAGTAAGGCCTTGGGACTTTACAGAATCTATATAGAACCTTGTCTATTTATATGGTACAATAAAGGAATCAGAATCTATGTGTTAGAAATCAGGTGAACCATGCATATTTTTATGACCAATGATGACGGCTTCGAGTCTCCCGGACTGATTGAAATGGCAAAAAAACTCTCCCGCCTGGGCCGGGTCACCGTCATTGCTCCCAATCGGGGAAGAAGCTCCTGTTCCTCCTCCCTGTCCCTCCAGACCTATCTGCGTATGTGGCACAAGGAAAGCTATGGAGAAAATATTTCCGTCCTTTCCTGCAACGGCACCACGGCAGATTGCTGCAAGCTGGCCCTGGAACACTGGCTCCGGAATGACATGCCGGATCTGGTGGTATCCGGCATCAACAACGGCTACAACAGCGGCACCGACTGCCTTTACAGCGGTACCGTAGCCGGCGCCCTGGAAGGGGCGGTCTTCGGCATTCCCTCCATCGCCCTTTCTGCAGAAACCATAAAGGACAAAGACTTCTTGGACAAAGCCTCCACCTTTGCCTTTGACATCGTGAGGAAATATTTCGTCCAGGAAAAATACAGAGGCACCTTAAGCCTTAATATCCCTAAAGAGGGAAAGGAACTGTGCCTGGACAATCTGAAGGTGGTGAAGCTGGGGGTACAGCGCTATGAAAATGCCATCCGCGAAATGAAGGATCCCTCCGGTCATTTGGGATTCTGGCTTTCCGGGAAAATGCTGCCCGATGCAGCACCGGACACCGACGTTTTCTGGATTCACCGCGGCTATCCTACCCTGACGCCCCTGACTTGGAACATGACGGACCGGGACGCTTTGGAAAAAGTAAGAGCTTCCATCCAATAAAAAGCCATCAAAAAAACAGCCCTCGGGCTGTTTTTTGATGGCTTTTTTTCATGGGGAAAAGGAAATCTTACCTTTCCCTGCGTCACCCCTCCATGAGTGCAGTTGGGATTCTTCCCCGTGGGGCGGGGAAATCGCCGAATGAATCCAGTTCCTCTGTCACCTAGAGGGAAGCGCCGGAATGCTTTTCATGCCATACGATACAGCAAGGTCATCCCGTAACGCTGACTTTATAAGCATTGCCGCAGAGCGGCAATCCGCAACCCTCGGCCTGAAAGGCCGTCAAACTTAAGAACCCTCCGGCCGTCAGGCCGGTCAATCCTGAGAACCTTTCCCTCTGAACCTTCTGAACCCGGGGCTGTGAAAAAATCAGTTTTCCCAGAGCTTTGCAAGGCAGGGCTCCACCTGTACCCCTTCCCGGTAATCGCTGCCGTCTTTATAGGTGTATTCGATGGCATAGGAAAGGAAGGAAGCCGCTTTCTTCACTGCGTCGGAAAGGCTCTTTCCCTGAAGAAGGGAACCGGTAACTACGCTGGTGAAAAGATCGCCGGTGCCGCAGGTGGCAAAGGGGATGCGTTTCACCTTGTAATCGGAGTAGGTGCCTTCATTGGCATCGAAGCAGGCAATGCGGATGGTGCCTTTATCCGATGGCACACTGGTAATCACCACCTGTTTGGGACCCCGGGCAGTGAGGTCATGGGCTATGGAAAGAAGGGCATCTGTGGTAACCGGCTTGTCATCATAGGGACGGTCTGTGAGAAGGCAGGCTTCCGTATAGTTCGGCGTCACCACGGTGGCGGCGCTGATGAGTTTCTTCATTTCCTTCACAATGTCCGGAGTAAAAACGGGGTAGAGCTTTCCGTCATCTGCCATGGCCGGGTCCACCACCACCAGGGTATCCTTTTCGGCAAAACGGGAAATGGCGTCGAGCACTATGCCGATCTGGCCTGCGTCTGCCAGAAAACCGCTGTAAATGGCATCATAAGAGTAGCCAAGCTTCTGCCATTGATCCATAAATTCCTTCATATGAGGAGTGAAATCAGAAAAAGTGAAATCACCGTAGGTCAGATTATTGCTGAAAATAGCAGTGGGGAAGGGATTTACCTGGAACCCCATGGCAGAAATCACCGGCAGCGCTGCGGTGAGTGAACAACGCCCGAAGGCGCATAAATCATGAATAGCGAGTACGCGTTTTGTAGACATAAGTACCTCCTGCTGTATAGAATAATTCTATTTTACAATGGCCTTGGTACTACGTAAACGACCAATTTCTAAAAGAAATATATGACCAGATTGCCCGTTGACCGCTGTCAGCTGACCGCTATCGGCTATCGGCTATCGGCTGTCGGCTGTCGGCTATCGGCTATCGGCTGTCGGCTAACTCAAATTGAAAGTCCCCAAGAGGCTCTCGGGTAAAGGGTCTCGGGGTGCGGCTCTGCCGCGT